>Ga0310825_100543_pt1 | contig 29504 bp, 27 predicted proteins | sample WT_ome_9_FD_202243 | JGI IMG/M metagenome (GOLD analysis project Ga0310825, IMG submission 202243) | Sorghum-adapted microbial communities enriched on wild type (WT) sorghum from Joint BioEnergy Institute, Emeryville, California, United... ... | reverse complement strand
TGCGTACCGCAGTACGGCGCCGACCGCGCCACCGAGTGCGACGAACGCGGCGGTCATTGCAGCAACGTCCTGGTCACGCGGTGCCCCGCGGCGGTCGCCGAGAGGGCCAGCAGGATCGTGGCGGTGGCGTACAGCAGCGCGAGTGCGGCGCCGGTCTGCGCCGTGTCGACGACCTCGACCGCGTAGGTGGAGAACGTGGTGTAGCCGCCGAGCACCCCGATGCCCAGGAACGGGCGGAGCAGCGGGTGCGGGTCCGGCCGGGTGGCCAGCACCGCCATCAGCACGCCGATCAGCAGGCATCCGGTCACGTTGACCAGCAGCGTCGACCACGGAAACTCACCTGGTGGATGAGGGAATGCCGACGAGACCGAGTACCGGGCCAGGCTGCCCACCGCTCCACCGGCCGCGACGGCCGGCACCACGTGAGGTTTCATGCGGCGTGCGGCGCCTTCCCGGCCCGCTCGCTCCCGCGCTCGCGGCGCCGGGCCAGCAGTCCGGTGACGGCGACACCGACGATCCAGGCGATACCGAGGATCACGTAGACGTCGCCGATCAGATGCTGCATCGGGGTCCACAGCTGTTCGAGGTCGACCGGCGGGTTGTTCCAGTCGTCGTTCCCCGGGAGCTGGTGGAACGGCGCGAGGATGAACATCGCCACGGTGAATACGGTAGCGGGCAGCAGCACGAAGCGTCGCGGCTGCGCATCCCGCCAGGCCTGCAGACACCCGTAGGCCATGACCGCGACGGCGGGAGCGATCCACACCCAGTGATGCGACCACGACGTGGGGGAAGCCAACAGTGACAGCGCCGCGCACAGCATGAGGCCGGTCTCCGGGGTGTTGGTCCGCACGCCGACGACAACCAGCGCGAGCAGGATCAGCACCACCACGACGGTCACGACGGTCAACGCCGCGCCGTCCATACCGAGCCGGGCCAGCACCGCCTGAACGGTCTGGTTGGTGCGATACGTGGAGCCGCTCACATCGGCGGCCCCGGCCAGACCACCGAACCAGTAGGTGACCGATCCGCTGGGATTGACCACGAAGCCCAGCGCGGTCGCGGCCGCCCCAGTGGCGGCCGAAACCCAGAAGGCCCGGTAGTCCCGGCGGAGCAGGAAGTACAGCGCGAACACCGCAGGCGTCAGCTTGATCGCCGCCGCCAGGCCGACGCCGATGCCGCGCGGCCACCGGGTCCGCCTGGCGAGGCAGTCGATCGCCACCAGCCCCATCAACAGCAAGTTGATCTGACCGAAGGCGAACGTCTCGCGCAGCGGCTCGAGGCACAGCAGCACGACCAGCGAGGCACCCGCCGCGGCCATGGTCATCCGACGGCTGGCCTGCGGGTAGAGATGCCGCCCGACCAGGTACACGGTGCCGACGATGCAGGCGATCCCGAGCACGTAGAGCAACGTGTAGGACAGCGTCCAGGGCAGAACGGCGAACGGAATCGCGGTGACGGCCGCGAACGGGGGATAGATGAACGGCAGCACCAGCCCGCCGTTGACGGGGGGCAGGTCGCCGTAGATGTCGCCGCCTTCCCACCAGCGCCACACGGCGAAGCGATAGACCTCGAGGTCGATGTGGGCGAAGGGGATGTTGACCGCGTAGAAGTAGGCGATGCTCAGCGCCGCGACGACGGCGGAGACGACCAGGGTCACCCGCTCGCTGGTGGCTTTCCCCGACTGCACCGTCCGGAGCGTAACACCGGGTCCGGAGCGCTCATGCCGGGCGCCGGTGGTGCCGCGATGGACGAGATCAGGCGTCTGCGCGCAGCACGGTCCGGCCGTGAGGTCAGGAGCCCGCGCGCAGCACGATCCGGCCGCTCACGCCGCCCTGCTCCAGTTGGTCCAGTGCTTGTTGCACCGACTCGGCCGCGAACGGCACCTCGGTGATGGGAATGCGGGGAAGGACCCCTCGTTTGGCGAGGCCGACCAGGTCGTGCAGGTCGCCGGGAGTCCCGACGAAACTTCCGCGAATGGTGATCATCCGCAGTGCGGTCAGGGCGGTGGGTGCGATCAGTTCCCCGCCGAACAGCCCGACCTGGACCAGCTCGCCACCTTTGCGAACGGCTTGGTAGCCGGCCGTTGCGGTGGCCGAGTTGTTGACGAAATCGATCACGGCCGCCACCGGTTCGCCGACCGTTCTGACGATCTCCTTACCCAGGGCGTCGCTGCTGCCCGGAACCGTGACCGAGGCGCCGAGCTCGGTGGCGATCCGCAGATTCTGTTCGGACAGGTCGACAGCACAGATGGCGCGATGACCCAATGCCCGCAGCGTCGCGACAGCCGTCAGTCCGACACCCCCTGCGCCGATGACCACGACCGGATCGTCGGGGTCGGACAAGTCCACCTTCCGGACGGCGGCGAAGGCGGTCAGGCCCGAGCATGCCAACGTCGCCGCCCAGCTGGGGTCGAGACCCGCGATATCAACCAGGTACTTCTCGTCCGGCACCAGGACGTGATCGGCGTAGCCGCCGTAGCGGGCGACGCCGATGTTGCGGCCCGCGGCGCAATAGTTGTCCCGGTTGGCGGCGCACTGACGGCAGTCGCCACAACCGATCCACGGGTAGACCAGCCGCAGATCACCCGGCGCGGTGCCGGTGACGTCCTCGCCGACCTGCTCGACCGAACCGACCACCTCGTGACCCATGACCAGCGGGTAGGAGATCCCCCGATCGGCCAGCCGGAGCCGCCCGCGGCTGCCGAGGTCGTAACCGCCCTGACGCAGGTGGGTGTCGGTGTGGCAGACACCGGAGCGCTCGACCTTGAGCAAGACCTCGTTGCCCGCCGGGCGGGGCGTCGGTAACTGGATGTCGGTGATGGCCGAGCCTTCGGCGGTGACGGCGTACGCGTGCATGCCTACCTCGTTTCTGTCCGGGTCTGACCGACGTGTTCCTGGATATCGCGCCGCCGCCGAGGCGCCGGTGTGCCGATTCGGAACACCTCGGGGCGCGGGTCGGTGCGCCAGGCTGAGGACGACCGGTGTTCGAGCAGGGAAGCGAGGAGCGCATGTCGAGATACCGCACCGTCAACCCGGCGACCGGCGAGCTGATCGAGGAGTTCCCGACGGCTACCGACGAGCAGATCGAACAGGCGCTGGAGCGGGCCGATCGCGCTTACCGGCACTGGCGCTGGTCGGCTCTCGACAAGCGCGCCGACGTGTTGCGCCGGCTTGCCGAGCTGCATCGGCAGCGCGCCGACGAACTGGCCGAGATCCTGACGCTGGAGATGGGGAAACCGCTCGCGCAGGCGAAGGCGGAGGTCGCGCTGGTCGCGTCGATCTACGACTACTACGCGGACAACGGAGCCAGGTTCCTGGCCGACGAGAAGCTGGACATCGCCGGGAGCGGGGAGGCGATCGTGCGCACCGAGCCGATCGGTGCACTGGTCGGCATCATGCCGTGGAACTTCCCCTATTACCAGGTGGCCAGGTTCGCCGCACCGAACGTGATGCTCGGCAACACCATCCTGCTCAAGCACGCGCGCAACTGCCCGAAGGCGGCACTGACGATCGACACGCTGTTCGCCGAAGCAGGCGCCCCGGACGGCGTGTACCGCAACATCTTCGCCGACAACGCGCAGATCGAGCGGATGATCGCCGATCCGAGGGTGCAGGGCGTGTCGCTGACCGGATCGGAACGTGCCGGCTCGATCATCGGCGCGATCGCCGGCCGGAACATGAAGAAGTACGTGCTCGAACTCGGCGGCTCCGACCCGTTCCTCGTGCTCGACGCCGAGAACCTGGACACCGCTGTCCGGCACGGGGTCCAGAACCGCCTGTTCAACTGCGGGCAGGCCTGCACCGCCTCCAAGCGCTTCATCGTGCTCGCCGACGTCTACCCGCAGTTCGTGGAGAAGTTCGTGCAGTCGATGCGCGAGTTCGCTCCCCGGCTGGGCCCGATGTCGTCGCAGAGCGCTGTCGACGACCTCGCAGCACAGGTTGACGACGCCGTCGCGAAAGGAGCGACTGTGCACACCGGCGGCCGCCGCGGGGAAGGACCAGGTGCGTTCTACGAACCCACCGTCCTGACCGACGTGACGCCGCAGATGCGCGCCTACACCGAGGAGCTGTTCGGCCCGGTTGCCGTGATCTACCGGGCGGGTTCGGTCGACGAAGCCGTCGCGCTCGCCAACGAATCTCCGTACGGCCTGGCTGCTTCCGTGTACACCGCGGACGTCGAGCGGGCTCGCGACATCGCCGGGCAGCTGGAGTGCGGGATGGTGTGGATCAACAGCACCAGCAAGAGCGCGCCGGATCTGCCGTTCGGCGGCGTGAAGCGCTCGGGCGTCGGCCGCGAACTCGCTCAGCTGGGTATCAACGAATTCGCGAACAAGAAGCTCGTCCGGATCCCGTGAGGGCCGGGTAGCGGGGTCCCGTACTGGCCGGAGCGACCCGTGAGCGCCTGCCGGGCGGTCGTGTCGGGCTGGAAGGAGCGGTCAAGCATTCGGGGAGCGCGTCGGAGGACGCGTCCCGAGCTCGTGAGTTGCTGTCGGCGTGATCAGAAGCGTCGACAGGGACGGTGACCCGCGGGCCCGCGGTCACCGTGTGCCGATCCGGCGCGGTGGCTGCGGGCCGAGCGGCCGCACTGGCGTGGGCCGTGCAGTGAACGGCGCGCCTGCGACGTCACTGCAGGCCGAACTCGCGCATCTTGCGGTAGAGCGTGTTGCGGCCGATGCCCAGCGCCTTCGCCGCACGGCTTCTGTTGCCGCCCGCGGCCCGGAGTGCGTCGACCACTGCCTTGCGCTCGGCGCACTCCAGCAGGCTCATCGAGCGCCGGGGCGCGCGCAGTTCCGCAGGCAGGTCGTCGACCTTGACGATGCCGCCGTTGGCCCGGCGCGCCAGCGCGGTGACGGTGTTGTCGAGCTCGGCCACGTTCCCCGGCCAGTGCCACGCCATCAGCACGTCCCACACACCGGGGGCGAAGCGGGTCCGGGACGCGGGCTCTCCCAGATCGGTGACGATGCCACGGACCAGGGCGGGGATCTGTGCTTTGCACCTCGACAGTTCCGGCAGCTGCACGGTGGTGGCCACCTGCCGTACCAGACCGAGCACGGCCTCGTCGCCCTCGTCCAGGTCGACGGTGAGGGCGATGGGGCCGCCCGAGGCGGCCAAAGCCTGCACCTGAGCGACCGAGGGCACCGGTGCGAGGTGAACCCTGCGCAGCACCAGACCGCGACCCGCTTCGACCGCCGATCGCGCGTGGGCGAACCAATCGGGGTCCAGATGGGGCTCGACCACGGCCGGATCCGCGGCATCGAGCAGCTGCAGCGTGCGCAGCGCCGTCCGCAGTTTCCCGGTTCCGGCAGAGCCGGTGAGTGCCACCAGTTCACCGTGCTGAACAGCGGTCTGCAGCTCCCTGGCGACTCGGTCGTCGAAATGCAGCGGCTCGTCACCGAGCGGTGGAACCGGAGCCGACGGCGCGTCGAGGACGACCTGGCCGATCGGGCGACGAGACAGCAGGGTGACGCTGTAGGCGGGCTTGCCCGCATCATGCGCCGGCTCGACGACCGCGTCGTACATGCCGTCCGACAACGGGACGGTCATCTGCTGCTGCTTACGCGGCGCGTGCTCGGTCAGGAACTGCCACAGCAAAGGATGCAGGTCCGGGCCGACGTGAGCCAAGGCGATGCGGTTGGCCAGCACCGTCTCCTGGTCGACCACGAGCGCGCCGGTGTCGGTGCGCTCGAGGGACAGGCACGCCTGCACGAAGCGGCGGCGTCGCTCACCCGCTTCGTCGAGGATCCGGGCTTCGATCTGCCTGCCGACGTCGCCGGCGAGCACCCCCATCAAAGGGTGGACGTCGTCGACCGAGCACGCCAGCGAGAACGTGCCCACCAGCTTCCCGGTGGCCGGCTCGATGATCGGGGTGCTGGCACACGTGAGGTGCTCCAGCAGCACGTTGTAGTGCTCCGGCCCGCGGACCAGCACGGGTCGTCGTTCCGCGAGCACGGTGCCGATGCCGTTCGTGCCGACGGACTGCTCGGAGAAGTCGAAGCCCTCGGCGGCGTAGGCGTTGTCCATGACGTCGCGCTGCGTGCGAACCTGGGCGCGTCGCGCGATGATCCGACCGCTCGCGTCGGACAACACCATGGCCACGGCGACGTCGGCCAGGCTGTCGGCGAGCCGGTTCATCACCGGTTCGGCGGCGCGATGGAGCACGGTGCGTTCGGGCTCGGCGAAGTCCACTCGGGTGGGCAGGACGGGAACCTCGCTACTGACGCACCGGCGCCAGCTTCGTTCGATGTGCTCGGGCACGCCGACGCGTCCGGGTGGCGCGGTCAGCAAGCCGCCCTCGACGAGCGCCTCGCGGCTGCGGCGTATCCGGTCCCAGTCGGTCCGCGACAGGACCGGCACGCCGGAAGGTTGGTCTGGACGCATGGTCGCCTCGCGTTCCGGCCCGGCTCACGCCTCGGCTCGTCGCCAGCGCTGCCGGCCATCTCGTCAGGATGCCTGATGTCCATCACCTGCGCCAACGACGAAAGGCCGCCGTTGACCGTGCCGCGGGTGCCTCGATGGTAGCCCTCGGTAACCGCGCAGTGAGTGTTCCGTTCTGGAACACCTGGTTCGTTCCACATCGGAACAGTCACGGACCAGGCGCTCTCGTCACAGTGAGTCCTACGCCACACACCGGACCGGTCACGGTCCGTCACGACTCTCAGGAGGAACTGATGACCACGGCGCCTTCCGCCACACCGGCGGGCATCTCGGCCGAAGCGGACGCCCTGCGCGCGCTCTACGCCGACTGGAGCCAGCTGCTCACCAGCATGCCCGACCTGCCGATGCGGCTGCTCCGTTCGATCTTCGACGAGTGGCACCAACCCACCCGGGAGCCCGAGGACGTGAGCTACCGCGAAGACGACGTCGGCGGCGTTCCCGGCCTCTGGGCCCTCCCAGCCGGGGCGGACACCTCGCAGGTCCTGCTCTACACCCACGGCGGCGGGTTCGCCGTCGGGTCGGCGGCCAGCCACCGCAAACTCGCCGGACACGTCGCCAAGGCGCTCGGTGTCACCGCTTTCGTGCTCGACTACCGAAGGGCGCCGGAGCATCCCCACCCGGCGCAGCTGGAAGACGGTGTCGCGGCGTTCACCGCGCTCGTCGAGCGGGGGATCGAACCGGGCAACATCACGACCATCGGCGACTCCGCGGGTGGGAATCTCGCGATCGCGATCCCCCTCGCCCTGCGGGACAAGGGGCAGCCGATGCCCGGTCGGGTGATCGCGTTCTCGCCGTGGCTGGACATGGAGAACTCCGGCGAGACGCTGGTGACCAACGACGCCACCGATGCCCTGATCACCGTTCCGCTGTTGGCAGGCATGATCGCCGGTGTTCTCGACAACGGCCGGATCGATCCGACGAATCCGCTGGCCAACCCGCTCTATGCGGACTTCACCGGCTTCCCGCGCCTGTACGTCAACGCCGGCTCGGTCGAGTCATTGCTCGACAACGCCACCCGGGTCGCGGAGAAGGCGAAGGCCGCAGGCGTCGACGTGACGCTGTCGATCGCCGAAGGAATGCAGCACGTCTTCCCGTTCCTGGCCGGCAATGCGCCGGAGGCGGACGCCGAGCTTTCCGCCATCGCCAAGTGGTACGCCAACTGACCCCGTCCGACCTGCCGCTGCGGAGGAGCAACCCATGAGCACGACTCAGACACCCGACCTCGACGCCATCGTCATCGGTGCCGGCTTCGGCGGCATCTACATGCTGCACAAACTGCGCAACGACCTCGGCCTGTCGGTGCGTGTGTTCGAAAAAGGTGGTGGCGTCGGCGGAACGTGGTACTGGAACAAGTACCCGGGCGCCAAATCCGACACCGAAGGGTTCGTCTACCGCTACTCGTTCGACAAGGAACTGCTGCGGGAATACGACTGGACCACCCGCTACCTGGACCAGCCGGACGTGCTCGCCTACCTCGAGCACGTGGTCGAGCGCTACGACCTGGCCCGGGACATCCAGCTGAACACCGAGGTCACCGATGCGATCTTCGACGAGGAGACCGAGCTGTGGCGGGTCACCACGGCCGGGGGAGAAACGCTGACGGCGCGGTTTCTGGTCACCGCGCTGGGGCTGCTGTCCAGGAGCAACATCCCGGACATCCCCGGCAGGGACTCGTTCGCCGGTCGGCTGGTGCACACCAACGCCTGGCCGGAGGACCTGGACATCACCGGCAAGCGGGTGGGTGTGATCGGGACCGGGTCGACCGGCACCCAGTTCATCGTCGCCGCCGCGAAGATGGCCGAGCAGCTGACCGTCTTCCAGCGGACGCCGCAGTACTGCGTCCCGTCCGGCAACGGCCCGATGGACCCGGACGAGGTCGCGCGGATCAAGCAGAACTTCGACAGCATCTGGGACCAGGTCCGCAGCTCGACGGTGGCGTTCGGTTTCGAGGAGAGCACGGTCGAGGCGATGAGCGTGTCGGAAAGCGAGCGGCAGCGGGTGTTCCAACAGGCATGGGACAAGGGCAACGGTTTCCGCTTCATGTTCGGCACGTTCTGCGACATCGCGACCAACCCGGAGGCGAACGCGGCCGCCGCGGCGTTCATCCGGAGCAAGATCGCCGAGATCGTCAAGGACCCGGAGACGGCGCGCAAGCTGACGCCGACCGACCTGTACGCGAAGCGCCCGTTGTGCAACGAGGGCTACTACGAGACCTACAACCGCGACAACGTGAGCCTGGTTTCGCTGAAGGAGACACCGATCGAGGAAATCGTCCCGCAGGGCGTGCGCACGTCCGACGGGGTGGTGCACGAGCTCGACGTGCTGGTGTTCGCCACCGGCTTCGACGCGGTGGACGGCAACTATCGCGCGATGAATCTGCGCGGTCGCGACGGCCGGCACATCAACGAGCACTGGACCGAGGGTCCGACCAGCTATCTGGGCGTCACCAAGGCGGGCTTTCCGAACATGTTCATGATCCTCGGCCCCAACGGCCCGTTCACCAACCTGCCACCGAGCATCGAGGCGCAGGTCGAGTGGATCAGCGACTTGATCGACAAGGCCACGCGGGAGGGGCTGACCACGGTCGAGCCGACCGCGGACGCCGAGCGCGAGTGGACCGAGACGTGCGCGGAGATCGCGAACATGACGCTGTTCCCGAAGGCCGAGTCGTGGATCTTCGGCGCGAACATCCCGGGCAAGCGGCACGCGGTGATGTTCTATCTGGGCGGGCTGGGGAACTACCGCCGGCAGCTCGCCGACGTCGCCGATGGCGGCTACCGCGGCTTCCAGCTGCGGGGAGAACGAGCGCAGGCCGTCGCTTGATCAAGCGTGGGTGGCGCCGTCCTCGGTCGGGGCGGCGCCACCCAGTGCCAGCAACTCGGCGAGCACCGCGCGCAGCGCTGGGTCGCGGTCGCCGCGACGCCAGGCCGCCCGGAGATCGACTTTTTGCGCAGGGGCGTCGAGCGGCACGAACACCACGTGTGGGTCGGTGACGTTGCGTGCCACCGACGCGAGCGTGAGATGGCACCCGACCTCGGCGCTGACCAGGGCGATCGCCGTTTGCGTGTCGGGTGCGATCTGCGTGACGTCGGCGACGAAACCGGCTGCTTGCGCCAGCTGTCGCAACCGGTCCGGCAACACGGCACCCTCGTGGGGCGGCAACGAGACGAACGGATCCTCGGCGAGCTGATCGATGCGGACCGATCGTGCGGTGGCGAGGCGATGTGTCCTCGGCAGCGCGACGGCGAGTTCGTCGGGCATGACCACCCGGGCCTCGATGTCCGCCGGGATCACGTCCCAGCGGCCGAGTGCGATGTCCGTTTCCCTCCTGACCAGTCTCTTCATCGCGGGTTGGGCGAAGTTCTGGCTGGACAGCTCCAACTCGATGCCGGGGCGGCGGGAGCGCACGGTGCGGGCCAGCCGCGCCACCAGATCGTGGGTCGACACTCCGGCGAACGCGATCCGCACCAGGCCCGCCTCGGATGTGCCCGCCGCACGGACCGCCAGCTCGGCCCGGCGCACCGCCGCCAGCACGTCCCGGGCGGGGTCGACCAGCGCCCGGCCGCTCGCGGTGAGGCTCACCGACCGGGTGTTGCGCTCGAACAGCCGGGATCCCAGTTCGCGCTCCAGCTGCTTGATCGTGCGGCTCAGCGGTGGCTGCGCCATGTGCAGCCGCTCTGCGGCCCGGCCGAAATGCAACTCCTCGGCCACGGCGAGAAAAGCGCGGAGCTGGTGGACGTCCATTAGTGACAAGAGAGTATCACTGATCGACACATTTGGTATTGGACTGATCTCAATCAAAGGTTGATAGTGAAAGCCATGTACACCGGCAATCCCGACGTCCCCGACGACGTCTTCGCGGACGTCCTCAGCCAGATCGACGACTTCGTGCGCAGCCGCGTCATTCCGCGCGAACGCGAGATCATGGAAACCGACGCCATTCCCGCCGACCTGCGCCGACAAGCGGCGGAGATGGGGCTGTTCGGCTACGCGATCCCGCAGAAGTGGGGCGGGCTCGGCCTCGACCTCGTGCAGGACGTCGAGGTTGCCATGACGCTGGGCTACACGTCGCTGTCGCTGCGGTCGATGTTCGGTACCAACAACGGCATCGCCGGGCAGGTGCTGGTCGGTTTCGGCACCGACGAGCAGAAGGCCAGGTGGCTTCCCGGAATCGCCTCCGGCGAGATCGTGGCGTCGTTCGCGCTCACCGAGCCCGGCGCGGGATCGAACCCGGCGAGCCTCCGCACCGCCGCCGAACCGGACGGTGACGGCTGGGTGATCGACGGAACCAAACAGTTCATCACCAACGCCACCGACGCCGGGTTGTTCGTCGTGTTCGCGCGCACGCAGCCGCCGTCGGAATCGGGCCCGGGGATCGCGGTTTTCCTGGTCCCGGCGGATGCTCCGGGCATCACGGTCGGCGCCAAGGACGCCAAGATGGGGCAGGAGGGCTCGAGCACCGCCGAGGTGACCTTCTCCCAGGTCCGGGTGGGGCCGGAGGCGCTGGTCGGGGGAGACGCGAACGCCGGCTACAAGGCCGCGATGACCTCGCTGGCCCGCGGCCGCATCCACATCGCGGGGCTCGCCGTCGGCACCGCGCAGCGGGCACTCGACGAATCGGTCAGCTACGCGGCCACGGCGACCCAGGGCGGCACGCCGATCGGTGATTTCCAGTTGGTGCAGGCGATGATCGCCGACCAGCAGACCGGGGTGCTCGCCGGGCGGGCGATGGTCCGTGAGGCGGCGCGCGCCTACGTCACCGGTGCGGACCGCCGGATCGCGCCGTCCGCGGCGAAGCTGTTCTGCACGGAGATGGTCGGCAGAGTCGCCGACCTCGCCGTTCAGGTGCACGGTGGCAACGGCTACATGCGCGGTGTGCCGGTCGAGCGCATTTATCGCGACGTGCGGCTGATGCGGCTGTACGAGGGCACCAGTGAGATCCAGCGGCTGATCGTCGGTGGTGGTCTGGTCCGGGCGGCCAAGAGGAACGCCGGATGACCCGGCCGCTGGACGGGATCACCGTCGTCGCGATCGAGCAAGCCGTCGCCGCACCGCTGGCCACCCGCCACCTGGCCGACCTGGGCGCCCGGGTGATCAAGGTCGAACGGGTGGACGGCGGAGATTTCGCTCGCGGCTACGACCACGCGGTGCACGGGACCGGAGCCCACTTCGTGTGGCTCAACCGGGGCAAGGAGTCGCTTGCGGTGGATCTCAAGGCGCCGGAAGGTCGCGACGCGGTCCGTCGGATGGTGGCGAAGTCCGACGTGTTCGTGCAGAACCTCGCGCCTGGCGCGCTGGCTCGTCTCGGGCTCGACGGCCTCCGCGCCGAGCAGCCGGATCTGATCGAGGTGAATCTGTCCGGATTCGGCATCGGCGGTCCGCTGGAGCAGCGCAAGGCGTACGACATGCTGATCCAGGCGGAAGCCGGGCTGATCGCCATCACCGGGACGCCGGACGCGCCTGCCAAGACCGGGATCCCGACGGCAGACATCGCGTCCGGGATGTATTGCGTGCAAGCGGTGCTGTCGGCGTTGGTGCGGCGGCTGCGCACCGGCGAGGGCGCCACGATCGAGGTGTCGATGTTCGAGGCCACCGTCGAATGGATGGGTTATGCGCTCTACACCTCGATGTACGCAGGCACTCAACCGGCACGGATGGGACTGAGTCACGCGTCGATCGCACCGTACGACGCGTTCCCCACACGCGACGGCCAGGTGCTGATCGGGGTCCAGAACGACACGGGTTGGCGCACCCTGGTCACCGAGGTGCTCGAGGCGCCGTGGCTTGCCGACGATCCCCGCTTCGTCACCAATGTGCGGCGGGTGGCCAACCGCGCCGAATGCGACGCCGAGGTCGCCGCTCGCACGGCCCGTTGGACGACCGAGCAGCTCGATGCCCGGCTGGCCGCGGCAGGCGTTCCGGCCGCGCAGCTGAAAAGCGTCGCCGAGGTGGTCGATCACCCGCAGCTGAAGGCGCGCGATCGCTGGCGCAAGGTGGGAACCGAGCACGCGCAAGTCCGCGCGTTACTGCCGCCGGTAACGTTCTCCGACGTCGAGGCGTCGATGGGCGACGTCCCGGCGCTGGGGCAGCACACCCGCGCCCTGCTCACCGAGGTGGGCATGGAAGCCGACGAGTTGATAGCCCGCGGTAAGGCCGCGCAAGCACAGTAGGAGAGCCATGTCGGACGTATTCATCGTGGACGGCGTTCGGACCGCGCAAGGCCGCTACGGCGGCGCGTTGGCCACCATCCGGCCGGACGATCTGGCCGCGCTGGTCGTGGGGGAGGTCGTGCGCCGGGCCGACATCGCCGGGGACGCGGTCGACGAGGTGATCCTCGGTGCGGCCAACCAGGCGGGCGAGGACAACCGCAACGTCGCGCGCATGGCGATGCTGCTGGCCGGGCTGCCGGACGAGGTCCCCGGCTACACCGTGAATCGACTGTGCGCCAGCGGCCTGACCGCGGTCGCGACGGCGGCCAACACCATCCGCGCAGGTGAGGCGGACGTCGTGGTCGCCGGTGGCGTCGAGTCGATGACGCGGGCGCCGTGGGTGATGGCCAAACCGGGCACCCCGTGGGCCCGGCCCGGCGAGGTCTCCGACACCTCGCTCGGCTGGCGGTTCACCAACCCGACCTTCACCGAGCACGACAAGGCCGTGCCCGCAGATGCCGGGCCGGAGGTGCGCAAGGTGACGCTGTCGATGGGGGAGACGGCCGAAGAGGTCGCCCGGCTCGACGGCATCACCCGGGAGGAATCCGACGAGTTCGCGCTGCGCAGCCACCAGCGCGCGGTGGCCGCGATCGACGCCGGGCGTTTCGAACGGGAAATCGTGCCGGTGGAGGTCGGCGACGAGCAGTTCGCCGTCGACGAAGGCCCTCGCCGCACGACCACGACGGAGAAGCTGGCCAAGCTTCGGCCGGTGTTCCGCAAGGACGGCATCGTCACGGCCGGATCGTCCTCTCCGCTGTCGGACGGCGCGGCCGCGCTGGTGTTGGCGAGCGAGGACGCGGTCAAGCGTCACGGCCTCACGCCGCGCGCCCGGGTCGTGGCCGGCGCGAGCGCCGGGGTCGCCCCCAACGTGATGGGGCTCGGTCCGGTTCCTGCCACCGAGAAGCTGCTCGACCGGGTCGGGCTGACCACCGACGATCTGGACGCGATCGAACTGAACGAGGCGTTCGCCGCGCAGAGCCTCGCGGTCATCCGGCGCCTCAAGCTCGACCAGGACAAGGTCAACGCCGACGGGGGAGCGATCGCCCTCGGCCATCCGCTGGGCTGCTCCGGAGCGCGCTTGGTCGTCACGCTGCTGGGCAGGTTGGAACGAGAGGACGCCCGCCGCGGCCTGGCCACGCTGTGCGTCGGCGTCGGCCAGGGTGTGTCGCTGTTGATCGAGCGGGCGTAGCGGTCCTGCTGCTGGTGGCTCACTCCCGCAAGGCGGGGTGAGCCACCAGCGCGCAGGTCACTGGTCCAGCCGCACCGTCAGCGCGTTGTTGCCGGGCGGGTTGCCGCTGGACCGTGCCGTCGGTGCGGCGATCGTGTCCGCCGGTACCGTCGGTCCGGGTCACCGGTGCGGCGCTGAAGCGGCCGGTCGCCGCTGGCCCGAGTCGACGGTGCGGCGCTGGTGGCGGCGCGTGGGTCACTGCCCCGAGCCGTCAGTGCGGCGATCGTGTCCGCCGGTCGTTGCTGGCCCGAGCTGTCAGTGTGGCGTTGTTGCCGCCGGTCGTTGCTGGCCCGAGCGGTCAGCATGTGGTCGCCAGTGCCATCAGCGCGGCAGCGCCGCCGGGTCGGTCGCCCAGTCGGTGTTCGGCTCGGCCGCAAGCTGGTGATCCAGCCTGCCCCCGCGCGTGGCCAGAACGCCGCCGTCCCACGAGCGGTCCAGCGCCTTGCCGTTGAGCTTCACCGACCCCACGTAGGGTCGCTCGTCGCCCGCACCGGGCGCGTTGATCACGATGTCCGGCCCCTGCGGTCGCTCGATGACCGCGTGTGGGAACAACGGGGCGCCGATCAGCAGGTTCGCCGACCCCGGCTTCTGGGGGTAGAGCCCGAGCGCCGAGAAGATGTACCAGGCCGACATCGTGCCGAGGTCGTCGTTGCCCGGCAGGCCCTTGGGGCCGGTGCCGTACTGGGTGTTGATGATCTCCCGCACGGTTTCCTGCGTCTTCCAGGGCTTGCCGAGCGCGTTGTACAGCCAGGGCACGTGGATACCCGGCTCGTTGGTCGGGTCGTACCGCAGCGGGTCACCGCCGCCGACCGCCCACGAGCCGTCCGGGTTGTGGAAGAACGCGTCGAGTCGCTCGGCCGCGCGCTCCCGGCCACCCATCGCCTTGGCGAGGCCCTGCACGTCGTGCGGCACCATCCACGTGTAGGTGGCGCTGGTGCCCTGCGCGAAGCCCGCCTCCGAGCCCGGGTCGAACGGCGTCACCCACGTGCCGTCGGCGTTGCGCGCCTGGATGTAGCCGGCCTTCTCGGTCGCATTCGGGTTGTAGACGTTGCGCCAGTAGCCCGCGCGCCGGGTCAGCTCCTTCGCCTTACGTGTCTCGCCCAGGTCGCGTGCCCATTGTGCGAGCGCGTAGTCGGCGAGCGCGTCCTCCAGCGTCTCGGCGGCGCCGCCCCAGCAGTGGCAGACGTCGTGTGGCGCATAGTGCTTCTTCAGATATTCCGCCAGGTTCGGCCGCTGGCCTTCACACTGGCCTGGGCAGCCCTTGTCCGACAGCCCGTCGGGGTGCGGCACGGTCGCTTGCCGATACAGCGACTCGAACGCGCCTTTCACGTCGAAGTTGCGCACGCCCATCGCATAGAACGTGGGCAGCGTCGCCGCGGACGGGTCGCCGGTCATTACGTGGGTCGCGCCGTTGATGTGCACCCACCGATCCCACACGCCGTCGTTCTGCCGGGCGAAGTTGTACAGCGACTGCGCGAAATCACCCGCAACCTTCGGCTTGATCAGTGCAAGCAACTGGACATGGGCCCGGTACTGGTCCCAGCCGGAGAAGTTGCTGTACTGCGCTTGTTGGCCGCGCTCGATCCGGTGGACACGGCCGTCCATACCGGGGTAGCGGCCGTCGACGTCGCTGATGATGTTCGGCTGGAGCAGCGCGCGGTACAGCGCGGTGGTGAAGGCGACGCGCTGGTCAGCAGTGCCACCGTCGATCCGGATGCGCTGCAGCTCCCGATCCCATTTCCGCCGGCCGGCCCGCGCCACGTCGTCGACGGTCGCCGACGCCGGGATCTCCTGCCGCAGATTGGCCTCGGCGCCCGCGAGGCTGACGTAGGAGATGCCGATGCGCATCCGGACGGGCTCTCCGTCGGGGTCGAATCCGACGTAGCCGCCCGAGCCACGGCCCGCGCGGTCCGCGCCGGTCGCGTACCCCTCGCCGCCGCCGTTCGTGGTGGAGCCCGGCGCCAGCTCGTCGTCGCGCCACGTGCCGTAGCGGGCGAAGTCGTGGTCGAACGTCGCGCTGAAGTGCAGTTTGTAGTAGGTCTTGCGGTTGTTCTCCCCGCCGTTGGCGCGCCGGCCACAGAACGCTCCGGTCAGCACCCATCCGGTGACCTTGCGCTGCTTCGCGTGGATGTCGACGTGGGCGTCCTCGCTGCCGTTGAGCGAGTTGGACACCCGGAACAGCAGGTTCGCCGGTTTGTCGGTGGGGAAGTCGAACTCGGCGACGCCCGCGCGCTCGCTCACCGCGAGATCGGTGCCGATGCCGGAGGCGAGCTCGAGCGTGTAGCGGCCGGGTGTGGCGCGCTCGTCATCGTGCGAGAAGTCGTCGGCGTAGATCTCGTCGGTGGTGTCGGCGGTGGGCGACGATGTGACGTCCTTGGCGATCGGCATGATCGGTACGTCGCCCGCGGCTCCGGGATGGCAACCGGCGCCGTTGATGTGCGTCAGGCTGAAGCCGCGGATGCGCGTGACGTCGTAGGAATACCCGTTGGCCGCGCCGGTATCGGTCTGGTCGCCCTTGGTGCTGGTCGGTGACCACGCGATCATGCCGTGCGGCAGGACCGCGCCAGGGTAGGTGTTGCCCCCGTTGGCCGACCCGATCAGCGGGTCCACTTCGTTCGACGGCCGCACCTGGTCGGGCGGCTGTGCCGGGCTCGCGGTCGCCGTCAGCACCGAGCCGGCGGTCAGCGCCACGAGCGTTGCGATGACCCCGGCCTTGCCCGCCCGAACTCGTCGCCCCGTCCCCACTCGGCACATCCCTGACCGGTTGTCTCCCGCGCCGCGGGCGACCGGACCGGGTCGCCCGCGGCGCGGACACGATAGCGGCAAATCGCGCGAAGAGGGCAGTAGCTACCAATCGATCTGCGGCGAGCGGTAGAAATTGACGCCCTCGGCCTCCCAGCGCTTGCCCTCCTCGGCCAGCCGCGCGCGGAACGACTCCCAGTCGTGGCTTTCCGCGGGGGACCACCCGAGCTCGGCGATCGCGGGCAGCCGGGGGAAGGCCATGAACTCGATGTCGTCGAGGCTGCGCAGCGTCTCCGACCACAGCGGAGCCTCCACACCGAACACGGCGTCCTCGCCGACCCCGCTCACGTGGCTGCCCGGGTCCCATTCGTAGGCGTCCTTGACCTCGATGTACCCGGCCCACGTCAAACCGAGCTGGGTGTTCTCGTCGTACTTCATGTCGAGGTAGGCCTTGTTGGCGGGCGACATGATCACCTTGTTGCCGCGGGCCACGGCCTCGGCCAGGCTCGCGTTCTCCCGGTTGGTGTGCCAGAACTGCGGCACGACCGACGTGGGCGGCTCGGCCTTGGTCACCTCGGTCCAGCCGAACGCGCGCTTGCCGTACTTCTCCACCAGCGGCAGCACCCGCTGCATGAACGCGCGGTAGTCCTCGTCCGGGGTGGCGTGCGCTTCGTCGCCGCCGATGTGCAGGTACGGCCCAGGAGTCAGCTCGGCGATCTCACGGATGACGTCCTCGACGAAGCGGTAGGTGATGTCCAGGTCGATGCACAGCGAGCTGTAACCGACCTCGGTGTCGGTGCGCGGCGGCACCGGTTTGCCGTCGCAGTTCAGCTCGCCGTAGACGGACAGCGCGGCGTTGGTGTGACCGGGCATGTCGATCTCCGGCACGATCGTGATGTGCCTGCTCTCGGCGTAGGCGACCAGGTCGGCGTAGTCCTCCTTGGTCAGGTAACCACCGCCGACCCCGTCCACGCCGGTGCCTTCGCCACCACCTTCCGGCGCCAGCCGGGGCCACGAGTCGATCTCGATGCGCCAGCCCTGGTCGTCGGTCAGGTGCAGATGCAGGTAGTTGATCTTGTAGTGGGCGATCTGGTCGATGTAGGACTTGATCTCGTCCGGGGTGTGGAAGTGCCGGGCGATGTCCAGCATCGCGGCGCGGTAGGCGAAGCGTGGGGCGTCGACGACCCGGCCGGCGGGCACGGACCATTCCCGCGCACGAGGTGAGTCGGCCGCGATCTCCGCGGGCAGTAGCTGGCGCAGTGTCTGAACCCCGGCGAACAGGCCGTCCCCGGTGTTGGCGCGGATGGTGATCTCGTTGCGGTTGACGTCGAGCCGGTATCCCTGGTCACCGACTCGCGTGCCCGCGCCGCGGAGGAGCAGCGCGATGCTCGGCCTGTCCGCGGCCCGGTCGGTGACCTTGATCGGGTACCCGGTGGCGGGCCGCAGTTGTTCGGCCAGGTACTCACCGACCTGGCGGGCTTCGTCCGACCCGCGCTGCGTGCGGATGACGGTGTGCGGACCGAGCTCGAACGCAGGTCCCTGGTGCGCGTCGGCCTCGAGCGGTGCCGGGATCAGCGCCTCGTAGCGACTCGCCGGCTGTTGCGCCGCTGTGGTGGCTTGCTCGGCCATGGCGGGATGGGCGAGGGCGGTCATGGTGAGGGCGGCGGCGCCGAGGACGGCCGCCATTCGGGTTCGCTTCTGCACGGGAACACCTCCGGTAGCCCGGTCGACGTCGTTAAAGGTGTAGACCAATTACCGGGCTGTCCGACAGGTCCATTCGTGGTGTCCTCAGCACGAGGGGCGGCCGCCGTGCCGGCGACCGCCCCTCGTTCGTGCACCGTCTCAGACGTCGAGATTGCGCTCGGTTTCCTCGCGCGTGTACTTGGTGTCCTTGCCGTCGAACGCGACGTCGTCGATCTTCTTGTACTGGTCGTAGGCCTTGTCCGCCACGCCGGTCACCGTCTTGACCTTGCCGGTGGTGCTGGAAGTGCCACCGGGTGAGTACCCGGTGACGCTCGAGACGGCCTGCTTGCCGCCTTCCTTCAGCGCGTGGAGGCCGGCCTGCTTCAGCCCCATCTCGGACATCTTGCGGGCCTTCGAGCTCAACTCGAGCGGGTTCACCCCCGCCGCCTTGTAGGCCTTGAACGCGTCCCGGAAGCCTTCCAGGCGCTTGCCCCACTTCAGCAGGAACTCGGCGAACTCGTCCAGTAGCTTGCTGACCTTGCCGACCTTCTTCAGGATGCGGCCGAGCGCCGAGGCCACCTTGCCGACGGTGGCGGCCATCGCGGCGGCGACGCTGGCACCGAACGACACCACCGAGCTCGCCAGCGCGGGCAACCAGGTGTAGATCGCCCAGCTGACCAGCTCGCTGATGATGGCCTTGATGACATCCTCGAGGATCTGCATGACCATCGACCACATGGTCAGCGTGTCGGCCACGCCGTGCGCGGTCCCTGCGACACCCTCGATGCCCTTGGACAGCTCCTCGAGCTTGGTCTTGGCTGCCGTGCCCGCGTCCTCGGTCCAGTTCTGCAGCTGCCGGTCGCGATCCTTGAGCAACTCCTGGCCCATGGTCTCCATGCCGGAGCCGATCTCCTTGAAGTTGCCCGCCGCCTCGGACAGCGCGGGGCCGTCGCCGGTGGCCATGTGCAGCAAATCCTGCAGCGGCTGGATCAACTCGATGAGGAAGTTCAGCCCGTTGCTGACCAGCCAGTTGATCGGGTCCATGGCGAAGCTGACGACTTCGCCGGCGCACGAGGCGGCGAAGTTGGCGCCCTTGGTGACCAACAGGGCTGCTCCGGACTTGATGTCCTCCGCGCCCGCGATCGCGTTCACCGTGCTGTAGCCGGACCCGAGGATCGGGACCTTCTTGCCGGCGTTGCTGAAGTCGAGGAACGGGTCGTCCTGCTCGTGGGTCTTGAACTTCGAGCCCGCTTCCGCGGCGAAACTCGGGCGCTCCACCCGCGGCGCGTTCTCGCCGACACCACCGGTCATGACGGCTCCCTTCCCTGGATGCCGTCGACCTCGGCCCTGTGCTCACCGAACATGATGACGTGGTCCTGCTCGGTCGACTCGTAGACCTGTGCGGCCTCGGCGATCTTGTCGCTCATCGCGCCGATGGCCTCGGTCATGTCGTCGACCAGGCCGCGTAACTCGTCCAGCTGCCTGGTGTAGGTGTCCTTGACGAACAGACCGATGAGGCCCCAGGACTCGTTGCTGACCCCATTCGCCCGCTCGACCAGAGCGTCGAACTTGTTCGACTCGCTCTCGTAGAAGTCGAGCGTGCCGACGAACGCTTTCAGTTCGCCGACTTCGACGCCGATACCGCTTCCGCTGGTCCCTCCACCACTCACGGCGTGCTCCTTCCCCCGGTCAGCGGTTCATGGTGGGAAATAATGGCACACTCGGCGTGCTCCGATTGTCGGTTTGAGGAGATCAGTTCGTGGACGCTGCCACGCTCGATCAGGTCGGATTGTGGGTGGCCGGGGGAGGGCTCGCACTTTCCACGGTGTCGGTCGTCGCCGCCAATGCGGCCGAATCGGACGCGCGACTGGAGGAGAAGGAAGTCGCGGCGCACGTGCTGGCCGACGCACGCGACAACGGGCTGACCCGGCAGGCGCCGTCGTTCGTCTCGTACACCAAGCCGGACACGGGGGAGCCGCTGGGGGAGCCACCTGCCTGGTGCGCAGGCTTCGTGGTCGGCGGATACGAGGCCGCCGCGTTCGGCTACGGCTCCCGTGCCGACGAGCGCTGCGTCATTCAGATCAGAACGCCGCGGACACCCGAACTGCGGGTCGTGCGGATCGGCGCCCCGGCGGAGGAAAAGCTGCGCCTGCGGCTGGTGAAAGCGCCCAGCGTGCGGGACTACCGCGGCGAGGTGTGCTCGGTCTACGCCGCCGACGAACGATTTGCGCACGCGTTCCGGCAGCTGGCGGTGGTGCCCTACGACGGTCTGCTGACACCGGACAAGGACAGCGTCCCGGAGTTGGACCGGCCACAAGCGATCGGGCTTGCCGACGGTGTGATCAGCATCGAGGTCGCGGCCACGACCAACGAGAAGATCTTCGAGTACGCGAAGAACCTGCTTGCGCTGCTGCGAGACGTGCCGGACAGCTCGTGGCGAGCGTACGGACAGCCGAACCAGGTGCCGCCCGGCCACGGCGGCCGCTACTTCCGCAGCACACCAGGGCCGCGCGAGCAGCGCTACCGGTCTCTCACCGCGTTGGGGCTGGTCCCGGCGGTGCTGGTGGCGATCGCCTTCGGTGTTGCGGAGATCTGCCGCTCGCTGTCGTACCTGACCGAGCTGGACGCGCGGATCTTCAGCGGCGAGGAGCTCCCGGCCGTCTTCGGCGGGCGGTTCGCCGCGGTGCCGACGTCGTCATTGGCGGCGAACGCATGGGCGGTCCTGGGTGGCCTGATCGTGTTCCTGGTCGGATCGCTGGCGATGCGGGTCGCGCGCTGGACGGGCATCCGGGTGCCGACGTTGTCCGCACAGTTTCGGACTCTCCTGCGGCGTGCTGTGCTGGCTCTGACAGCCGGCGTGCTGTTGTTGGTGCTGATCAACCTCAGCATGGCCGGCTGGGTCGCCATGGGGCTCGCGGTCGTCCTCGATCTTGTGGTGGCGGGGCTGATCCTGGGGGCCGTCATCGCCCTGCGCCGGTTGTTGCAGCGCGACACCGCGGGTCTCGACCGCGGGGCATATCTCTTGTTGGCGGTGCTGCTGATCCCCGGCGCCTACCTCGCAGGGAATTCGGCTGCGGTCCTGGTGGGCGCCGCGACGACCGTCGACGTCACGGTCACCAACGTTGACCTGCGGCACGCGTACGAGGGACCTCGGCCGACTGAGGCACTGTGGACGGAGCCGCTTCCGTACCTGGACGTCGCGTACGAACTCGACGGGGAACGGCACGTCGTGGCGGACAAGCGGTGGTACGGCGAGCGAGAGGTCGCCCCGGACGAGGGCGACATCCTGACCATGGCCATCGCGCCACTCTGGCCACACCAGCTGTTGCCGGATCGCGCCAGTGCGGCGGAAGCGGGCAGCTTGGGTGTCGCGGAATTCTTGCTGATCTTTTTCCTGGTCGGCGGTGTCCTGGCCTTCCGAAAGGGTGGACGCGGTGTCGAGCCGCCTTACGCCGCGGCCGGACCCGGCACATCGGGTCTGGACGAGGAGGACGCCCGAGGATAGGTGAGTCGGGTGCGGCGTGGATGTGGCTTACTCGGCTGAACTGTTCGGCCGGCCGGGCACGAGGCGGTTCCTGCACACGGCTCGCATTCGCGATCGTCAGCGACGATGGTCCCGTCGACGATCGCCGTGGTGAGTACCCAGCCGTCACCCTGACAGTGATTGCAGATGATGTCCTCGGCCATGTGGCCCCTCCCGTTCGAACTGACTCAAGGAAGGACCTCGAGCACCCGGGCGAGGTTGGGGGCTCCGCAGCTGCGGAGCGCGGTTGCCGCTCGCCGACATGACGAAGACCCGGTCCGCGATCGGACCGGGTCTTCATGTGGTGCGCGATGCTGGGATCGAACCAGCGACCTCTTCGGTGTGAACGAAGCGCTCTCCCGCTGAGCTAATCGCGCTCGCTGTCGCAGTCGATGGTGACTGCACTTCGGAACTTTACCGAAGCCCGATCGGGGCCGTCACGGAGGGTCCCCATCAACGATCACTGAGGGCTTTGATCACGACACTGTACGCACAGGTAGCAGGTCAGGTGGGATACGGGTTAGCCGAAGATAACAATGGTGTGACCTTCGTCTTGCGGCATTCGCGCGACATCCCTTTTGCACGTGCAGCTTCCCGAGCAATATGGAGCGGACGCTTCCCGGCGTTGCCTTTGACCGGACGCGTTAGCTCGGCCAGCCATACGGGTGATTACGGCGGCCGAAGTGGGCCAACCGGGCATAGGTCGCGTCATAGGTGTGTACGCAGGTCGTTAGCACGACCGGGAAGGGAGACGAAGGGTAGAGACGATGCGCAACGACCATGTGACGCTCCGCTCGACCGCGGTGTTCGACTTGCTCGCACCGCGAGCGCCTGCCGTCCCGGTCAAGGTGGAGCTGCGATACGACACTCGCGACCCGTACGCGGTCGTCGCGGCATTCCGCACCGGCAAGGCCGGGTGGGTCGAATGGGTCTTTGCGCGTGACCTGCTCGCCGACGGCCTGCTGGCCGACTCCGGTGACGGGGACGTCCGGATCCGCCCGTCGGTCGAGGACCCCGAGTCGGTGTTCATCGAGCTGAACTCGCCGTCCGGGCACGCCATGTTCGAGGCCTCCGCGCAAGAGCTGGCGGACTTCCTGGACCGGACGTACGACGTCGTGCTTCCCGGCAACGAGCACCTCTGGGTCGACGTGGACGACGCCCTGACCCATCTCATCCCGAACGACCTGGCCTGAAGGTCAAATCCCGACCCCCGTGCACACGGCCTGGACGGCGTCGGCTAGAGTTCTCACCACAACCACCACGGAGCACCGAGGTGGCACAATGCGGATGTAGCGCAGTTGGTAGCGCATCACCTTGCCAAGGTGAGGGTCGCGGGTTCGAGTCCCGTCATCCGCTCGGCGATGGCTTTTGCTCAGGCCGACGCGGTGGAGTGGCCGAGAGGATAGGCAGCGGCCTGCAAAGCCGTCTACACGGGTTCGAATCCCGTCTCCACCTCGCGCGATTAGCTCAGCGGGAGAGCGCTACCTTGACACGGTAGAGGTCACTGGTTCGATCCCAGTATCGCGCACCAGCGTTTCCGCAAGTCAGGCCCGGTTTTGCCGGGCCTTTTGCATGCGTGCCCCGACGTGCCCCATTGGATTGGTCGGGCGGGGCAGGACCTGTGATGATCATGTCTCGTAACGTTCCTGTCACACCTTGAACCTCGAGGCAGCAAGTCTCTATAAGGGTGGGACGAGCGGCGTCTCCGGCTCCGGACGCAGCGCGCGGAGTGACCTGCGCCACGTCTCCGGGTATGTCCGGTCGGCCGTACCGCGGGCGTGGGCCTGGCGCAGCCACGTGGTCACCACACCGCCAGCCGACTGGCTGCCGGGCCCGCGCCGCAGCACTTTCACCGACGACAAGTCGCCGGAGGAGTCGGGTCTGCCGCCCGACGAGCTGCTTCTGGGACTGCTCCGTGAGCGCGGCGGAGATCGAAGACTGGGTCGACGAAACGACCATCGAGTTCGGCAAGCTCGCGTGCGAGTGGCTCGAGGAGGGCTTGTTGCTGGGCGACGTGGCCGCCCGCTACGAGGAATCATTCCGGGACGAGGGCGCGATGTCCGTTGTCACAGGGGGCCGCTGTGTTCTGCCTGAAAACGTGCGCTGAGCGAAGCGACGGTCCTTGGGGCGGTGAATCGGCCTGCGCAGGTCACGAGGCCGCCAGACCACTACCTGATCAGGCAGTAGCCTGAGTTGGATCAGGCGTAGCCCTAGACATGAGGCCCCTCTCCCCGCGCGCAGGGAGAGGGGCCCAGGTCACTGTGTCGACCGTTCAGGCCAGGTCGTCGAACTCGCCCGCCTTGACCCCCTGCACGAAGGCCGCGATCTCGGCCTTGGTGAAGGCCAGGCGAGGCCCGTCGGGGTCCTTCGAGTCGCGCATGAGGATGTGACCGTCCTCGGCCTTGCGCAGCTCGACGCAGTCGGAGTCCGGGCCGCTGAAGCTAGACTTGCGCCACTCGCTGCTCATCTGCTGATCCTTCCACTTCTTCCTTGAGCCGCTCGATCAAACGCATCGATTCTGTCTCACCGAGTGCGACAGCATTCAGCTGGGACAGCACCCCGAGATAGATGCCCGTATGTTCTTCGGTGTCGAGAAACACGGTGCCGCGCAAGTTCTCGACATCCACGACTGGTTGCCACTCGTCGAACTCCAGCACGCTGAAGGGGCCGAGCAATGCGCCTCGCGCATCTGCTTCGGGGAGCACGACCCGCAGGGTGATGTTGTCCTGTTGCCCGATGTTGAGGAGCGCCGCGAGTTGGCGAGCCAGTATCTCCCTACTGCCGACCGTTGCTTTGAGCGCGGTCAGCCCAAGGAAAACCCGATATTCCACATCGCCTTTCAAGATCTGCTGGCGACGTACTCGAACCGTCAGCCGGGCCTCGACACTCGCCGCATCGAGATTCGGATCGAACTGAATGGCGGCGCGAGCATAATCCATCGTCTGCAGCAAGCCGGGGATCAGCATCGGAGCCCATTGTGTGATCTTCTGGGCATCGTTCTCGTAGTCCGCAAGGGCTCCCATCGTCTTCGTGACACCCGCGAGCTCCCACCAGCCGGGTTCGTCGAGCGAGCGCACGGTGGCGAGAATGCGGTCGCGCCGGTCACCAGTGACGCGGTACAGGCCGAGCAGACCCGAAATCTCTTCGGGGTTGTACGGCCCCTGGCCCTTCTCGATCCGGTGCAGACGATTGAAATCCCAGCCCACCCCTTCGGCAGCATCCCGCAGGCTCAGACCAGCGGATTCACGACTCTGACGTAGTGCCGCCCCCAGGCGCTTGGCCTTCACCTTCGACTTCGCCATTCAATCCTCCGTCTGGGTGAACTGCGACCCGTTTCAATTGCTGATACAGGCCGTCGGCGCGAACTCTAGCAGCCGTTGTTCACAAACAGACTGCGATCACTGAAACACGGAGGGACACAGCATGCAAGCCTCGACCCTGCAGCTGGCTAGCCGACCGTGTTTGACCTGCGCACCTGATTCGACGGATCGAGTGGGCGCAACCGCGGCACCCCCGCAGGTGAATCCCCGCCCCCTGCGGGGAGTGCCGCCCTCCACGCTAGTCGTCGCCGCGATCCCACGGCACGTCGTGGTTGATCGCAGCAGCGGCGGTTCCCGGATGAACGATCTTGCCCTGCTGGCTGCGCCGATCACGACTCGTCAGCCGGGGTATTCGGCCACTGAGGTGAGTCAACGATGACCTTCACGCTGGTGTTCTTGCTGATCGCCGGAATGGCGTATGTGCCGTTTCTGGTGCGCTGGTATCGCCATCAGGCCAGGCTCGAGGGCACACCCCGCCCGCCGGTTCGCCCCATCTTGGACGTGGGTCGGCACAGCGAGGAGTACTCCCGGTTGATCGCCCACCCGCTCACCGTCAAGCAGGCGCAACGGAAGATCGCGCCCGGCATGAGCGAGATGTCGTCGAGATTGCGGGACGTGGCATGACCGGGTTGATCGGCGAAACCGAGGAAGAGCGCGCAGCCATCGACGCTTTGCGGCGCATCACCGCAGCCGGGTTCAAATCCTCCGGCGACAGTGTGCCGGGGCGGGTGATGGGCAAGCGCCGCGGCGACGGCGTCATCGACACCTATGTGGTGTTCGACGTCGACACCGCGTTCGCCGGCCGCTACTTGATCGACGATCACGGTGAGGTGATGGCGGACCCGGTGTGGTTCTACTTCGGCCCGGTCACTGCGGCGATCACCGCGCTGCTGAAGCTGTCACCCCACGGCAGCGAGCACGCGCCGAAACACCCCCTGTCCGGTGCGCCCGCGCAGTTCCAATTCCCCCCGTTTTCCCGCGTCGAACACAGCAACTGAGGAGAGGAAGGGTTGATGACCGCTGCAACGATCGATGCCCCGAGTAGCCGGGTGGCCGCGCCGCTGGAATTTGTGTGGTTGGAGATCACCGGCAAGTGCCAGTTCCACTGCACGCACTGTTTCGCCCGCAGCGGGCCACAGGGCTCCCACGGCTCGATGACCACCGACGACTGGAAACGGGTCCTGGACCAGGTCGCCGCTACTGGTGTGCGCCTGGTGCAGTTCATCGGCGGCGAACCAACGCTGCACCCGGCGCTGCCCGCGCTGGTCGAGTACGCGCTCACGCTGGGGCTGCGGGTGGAGGTGTTCAGCAACCTCGGGCATGTGACCGACGAGCTGTGGGAAGTGTTCCGACGGCCAGGGGTGTCGCTGGCGACGTCGTACTACAGCGGCAACCCGGACGAGCACACCATGATCACCCAGCGCCCCGCCTCGTACGAGCAGACCCGTCGCAACATCGCACGCGCGGTGCGGTACCAGATCCCAATCCGGGTGGGCATCATCAAGGTGCTCGACGAGCAGGACATCGAGGGTGCACGCGCTGATCTCCTCGCCCTTGGTGTACCAGAGCAGGCGATCGGGTTCGGCAACGTACGCGCCCTGGGGCGCGCGGCTGGGATCGCGCCGCGGCATACCCCGCTGGGTGGTTGCGACGCGGGCGAGCTGTGTGGTGGATGTGGCGATGGCAAGCTCGCGGTCATGCCGGATGGCTCCGTGACCCCGTGTGTGATGGCCCGCGATCTGGAGTTGGGCACCGTGACGACGCACAGCATCACCGAGATCGCCGAGCTGTTGCCCCATGCCCGCCAGCGTCTGATCGCGCTCGGCATGCCCGAGCGCCAGCGAACCAGGTGCCGACCGGGTGGCAGCGGCGAGAATTGCTACCCGGAGAACGAAGCCTTCGGTGCGGGATGTCGACCCGGTGGTGGCGGCACCAACTGCTACCCGGAGAACGAGGCGGTGCGGAGGGCGTGACCAACAGCGAGTCGGCCGAGCGGCTGGAGGCGACATTTCGCCGCTGGCTGCTCGGCCACCGCGACCGCGCCGCCAAGCGGCTCGGGTTGACGGTAATCGGCGAGCCTCAGTTCGGCGTCGGGCTGCGCTCGGTCAGCGGTCTGTGCCGCACCAGCGGCGGGGAGCCGCGCTGGCTGCGCGTCGGGGCGGAGCTGGCCAGCGACGTGCGTGCGTTTCCGCTCGTATGGACCGGGATCGCCGAATCCAATGCGGTGCGGGGCGTACCCAAACCGTACGTGCTGGCCTCGACCGACTACACCGATGAGTTCAACGGCCTGCAGTTCTGCGTACGCGCCGACGCCATGACCGTCATCGACGGCCAGCCGATCTCCTCCAGCCGGGTGCTGCGACACCCGGTGGATCTGCCCGACCAGTGGTGGCGCGACTTGCGGAGCGCGCTCGACACGCTGCGCGCCACACCGACCGACCGCGTCAAGAAGAACCCAGCCGCGGATGCCCGCATCCGCAAAGTGCTCGGCTTCGACCTGGTCATCCCGCAGCAGGAGACCGTGCACGGTGACTTGCACTGGGCCAACCTCTACCAGCCGCTGGCCATTCTGGACTGGGAACTGTGGGGCCGCGGCCCCGCCGGCGCGGACGCCGCCAAGCTGTACTGCCTGTCGCTGCTGATGCCCGAGGTCGCCCACAAGGTCTATGAGGTCTTCGAGGACCAGCTGGCCAGCGACACCGGCCGGTTGACGCTGCTGCACGTGGCGGCCAAGCTGCTGCAACCCGCGAAGCAAGAGTTTCCCGACCTGATCGACCCACTGCACGACCTCATCCGCACGCTGCTGTGAGCAGCACGCACCCCATTTATGGGTGCACACAGAGTGCTCACTCCGTTACACGTAGATAAGATCCGTTTCGGTAGGGGAGGGACCATGGGGAAACACGGCAAAGACAAGATCGAAGCCGACGGTCAGGGCACCTACGACCCGGACAAGACCAAACCGGTGGAGGAAGCCGGCTCGGTCTCCTTGGAGACCCGCTTGGTATTGCCCGCGCCCTTGATGCGACAGGGATTCCTCTTGATCAATGGTGGCTCATCGTTCAACGCAGAGTTAAGAATAGTCCGCAAAAGGCCGTATGCATGCGCCCGAGCAACGGGCCGGTCCTTCAATTTTACTCTCTTTCCGTCAATTGTACGGTGGCCGGGGTGGCACAGATGCGCATACCAGTTGCGAACGTCAGTCGTGGTGATGTCAGCCAACTTCATGCGCCCGAAGCGGGGATAGATATGGTTGCGCAGGACATATTCGAAATGTTCTCTTGAGCGGAGTTCGAGGTCTCTGGTCGCAAGCCATTCGGTCGCGTACTCGCGCAGCGTAGGAGTAGGCACACGCGCGGCTTCTCGTTGTTCCGGTGTCGTCCACGTGCTCTGCACGATCTCGGTGAACTTGACGTTTAGCCAGGTTTAGCGTCGGTCTTGGTGACGAAGGTCAGCGCACGGCCGTCCTCGGTCCGCGCTGTGTAGGTCGTGCCGTCGACGGAGTAGCGGACCTGGAACCGGCCCGATGGGAGCTTGCGGATGCTCCCGAACTTCTTTCTTGAGATGCTCTCGGCCATCGCGGTGGTGGGTTCTTTCCGTGTCAGATTCGTGCCAGATTCAAAGTAGCTATGGTTCCGCAGGATTCCCACTGATTCCCGCGTTACTAGAAGCAATTCCGGCAGGCCGAACCCACTATTCCCAGGTCATCTTAGTAGCGCAAGATGCCCCCCTTCTAATTCGATCCCAGTATCGCGCACCAGCGTTTCCGCAGGTCAGGCCCGGTTTTGCCGGGCCTTTCGCATGCGCGTGCCCCCAACGTGCCCTATCGGATCGGTCGGGCGGGGGTGCCTGGACCTGCGATGACATGTCTTGTAACGTTCCGGTTACACCTTGAACCTCGAGGCAGCTAGTCCCCCATGAGGGTGGGACGAGCGGCGTCTCCCGGCTTCGGACGCAGCGTGCGGAGTGACCTGCGCCACGTCTCCGGATAAGCCCGCAGCATCTTCACCGGCGCCAACCCACCTCCAGTGCCCGCGGCCTGTTCCAGAAGGTGACCTCCATCCACGGCGCAGTGGAACCCACCGTCGCCGGGCAAACCCGCTGGGCCTCAACTACATCAAGAACCGCTACGGCGATCCCGTGTCGGCGTGGGCGTTTCACCGCTCCCACAACTGCTAGGCCCAGGACGGCTGGATGCCACCCGGCGGCATCGGCAACAACACCACACGCAAACCCGAAGCGGTGCTCTCGAGGCGAGTCGTACGCCACTCGGTTGTCTCACTTGTCTCACGGCTTTGGAAGTCGTCGTCGGCCCTGCCCCTACGCGCGCGCGGGCGCCCGCGCGCGCGTAGGGGCAACCGCTCT
>Ga0310825_100535_pt1 | contig 30509 bp, 35 predicted proteins | sample WT_ome_9_FD_202243 | JGI IMG/M metagenome (GOLD analysis project Ga0310825, IMG submission 202243) | Sorghum-adapted microbial communities enriched on wild type (WT) sorghum from Joint BioEnergy Institute, Emeryville, California, United... ... | reverse complement strand
ATGTTCCGGTCATTTGGGCGACGCAAGTGCTTGAACAGCTAGCGAAAAAGGGGATGCCAGCGCGTGCGGAAATCTCGGATGTATCGTTAGGGAAGCAGGCGCAATGTGTCATGTTGAATAAAGGAGCCCATATTGTTGAAGCTGTGCGGATGTTGGCTTCTTTATTGGAAAATGAAGAAGTGCAAAGCCTACATCGGTGGGAAGCAGTGACACATGACAAGGAGCTGCCACACTTATTCGCTTTGTTGAACGAAGAGGAGTAAGAGGCGGGTACAGGCTTTCTCTTACTTGTATGTAAACTTATATAAATTAAAGATTAACAAAATGAGTGGTATCGTCAAAATAAAAACCAGCTGCAAAGGGGGGAAATGGGAAAGACGGCCTCTATTACCGGAATAGGGGCGGAAAAACCGTCGTCACGTCCATGTTCGCGCTGGCGCTTGAACGTCTTGGGATGAGCGTCAATTTGTTTAAACTGGGGTGGCTGAAGATGGGAAAGCGTTTGCGGAACCAGATTGGTGTCAACGCCTCCCGCTTCACTTCTGACGAAGTGTGAAGCGGGAGCTGGCGACTACCCACTTGTACGAACGTGCGAAGCACTCTTGCCTTCCATTGGCTAGAAATGCTATATGAGATGCTGAAGTCGGCAAAAAGGATTGATGTGCGGCATCGAAATCGTCAAAGACCGAGCGACGAAAGCCATTTTTCCGCGCACCGCAATGGTTGTGATTCGCATCATTCTTGAGGCGCGCCCAAGCGGATTGATCATCCGTCCGCTCGGTCTGGTATTGATGTTCATCCCGGTGCTCTCTATGAGTGAAGCAGAAGTGGATGAGGCCGTATGCATTTTGTTTGACTCGATCGCCTGTTTGTCAGAACAAGTGCGTGTAGAACTGATGTAGGCTGGGGCGGCTTGATAGTCGCCTGTTTCTTTTTGGGCGATTGGGTGCGAGCCTAAACAACGGGTGTTTATCATACATACAGTGAGACTAAGGGAAGGAGGGAAGAAAAGTGAACCATATCGAGATGGCCGATGCACGCGTTTGGCGCCCATGGGGCTTTGGGAGACCCTGGGGCTTTGGGCGACCGTTTGGATATCCGTTTTTTGGCTCGCCGTTTTTTGGAGGGTTCTTAGGCGGATTGCTCGGCAGCACATTGTTCCCGCCGTATTTCTATCCGTATTCGTATGGCCCGATTTGGTGGTGAAAAAAAGGAGAAGGGGTTGGGCGGACAGCCCACCCTCTTTTTTTATTGTGCGCATATGAATAAAGTACCGCATTCTTATTCATGGAGGAAAGGAGAAAGAGAGATGCCATTTCCAGGTTTGTTGTTCGGTGCTCCTTTGATCGGCGGGTTTTTAGGTGGATTGATCGGTGGTGCCCTCACCCCGCGTCCGTTTTATCCGTACCCGCCATATCCGCCGTATCCACCGTATCCGGGTTGGTGGTATTAAAACGAGCCATGAAGAATAAGCATCCCGTCGGTCAAACAGGGATGCTTATTCGATGATTCCGGTGTCGCGAATCGTCACGTCGGCGGTGATACGGATCGGAAGTTGACTGTAATGCTTATAAAAATCGCGGTGGCGAAACTGGCGGTAACGGCTCGCGGCCAGATCACCGAAGCCGATCGGATCGATTTGCTTTTCTTGAAAACGACGGAGAAGCGCCTCCGTTTGCGAACGAATTTGTTGTTCAAACGTTTTTTCGACAGACCGGCGGACAGCGGACGTGAACGGCCCATGTTTATATTCGCGTACGATTCCTTCAAGAGCAATATGAACATGAATATGCGGACGAGTTTTTGGCCCTGAAAAGGAAATGGTCCGTTTTGTCGAGATATTTTTAATTGATACGTATTTTTTATTGTTTAATCGGACCGTATGGGTGCCTTCACTATAGCCGTCAGCTACGATTTTAAAGTAGAACATGTCACTTTGCCCAATTGTATCGACTACCCGATCGCCGCGAAAGAGAACAACGCCAATCACTTGTACATCTTCACCAACCCGGCGTATATAGGGTAAAAAAGGATCTTTTCCATCAGCATAGTACGTTTTTAAAAATAAATGTAAATTGGTTTTTGGCAAATCGCGCCGCTCTATATTTTGTTTTAGTAAGTTGGAGAGATAAATACCGTTTCCTTGCCGGCCGTAATTTCCTTCTAGCAAATGTTTGGCCGTCCCATCGACCACTGCTAAATACAGTCTCGTCCCGATGCTTGCATCACGACGGAATTGATCGATAAAAGGAAAAATTCCTTGTTTGGCTAGTTGCTTTCCGTACAAGGCGATCTCAATGCTTCCACTGACGAGTGGCTCGGATGTTTTGTATTGCAGTTCTTCAAGCACGTCTTTCGCTGTGGAGGAAACCGTTGTCAACGTTTTGTTCGCTGTCTCCCCTCTTTTGTAAACGGGAATGACAATGGTTCCCCGAATTTTCTCTTTTCCTGCCTCATCAAATCCGACCGCGCTTTCAATATTGATATCATCCAAAATTTCTTTGCGAACACAGCCACAAAGGAGGACAACGGTGACCCCAATCAACAGAGCGGTCCGCATGCTCATACGTTTCCTCTCACTTTCTTTACGATATACGTGATGCCTGCGAGGCAAGGAATCCATATATAGAGAAAATAAAAACCGGCTCTGTTTAAAATGGTGTTGGCGAAATCGATTTCGGCGCGGTCGTCAATCCATAACGTACAGAAAAAACAAATCGTTGTAATGACTAGTAAAGCCATTTTTTGGCGAATCGAAAAAAGTTGTTTGCATATACGTGAGGAACACCATAAGCCTAAGCATATGTTCGGCAAAATAATCAGCAGCCAGTTGGCGATGCCGATATATTCGAAGCGTTCAATAAACGGCAATTCAACCACTTTCCACATCATTAACGTCGGCCAAATTTGCCGCTGCAGTTGGTTTTCACTAAAGTAGGCCAACGTCAATATGGTAAGCAACGTATAAAACAATGTCGTCGTCAGTACGGCAGCATGCGCCCATTTGGCCGATTGCTTTCCGCCTTTTATAAAAGGGTAAAAGAACAAAACCGTTTCGTATCCGAGCATCGTCAATGTCATTTGCTTCGCTGCCTTCAAAATGGCTGAAGGGGAATGATCGAAGATCGGAAGTAACTGGTAAAAGTCGCTATAATCAAGGACAAACCAAAAGGTAAACACTAAATAGCTCGGAATGATCAGGAAAAAAAAGCAAATGCCGACAACGATCCGGAATCCGCCAAACGTAATGTATAAACAAAGAAGAAACAATGCGAGGGAAAATTCCCATGTTTTCAAGTCAGGAAACATCCATACTTGAACCACTTCGATATATGTGTTCAAAACGACAAACGGTATGATGGCAAAGTAAAGGACAAGCAATAACGAAAGGACTCCTCCAACCCAGCGGCCGAAAAGGCGCTGATGAAGGAGGACGAAATCGCCATCTGCTTGTTGCAACAGCCAGTATATCAAGATGAGAATGAGATGGGACGAAGCGCCGGCCAGCAGGACGGAAATCCACGCATCATGTCCGGCGGTTTCCGCGATGATCCGTTGAAACCCGAGCACTCCGATACCGATTTGCATGGACATAATGATAAAAAAAGTCATGAAAGGTGAAACTTGTAGACGTTCGGCAACAGAAGCCATCGTCGTCCTCCTATCAGTTTTCACTCGTCGATGTCTCGTTTTTGTTTTGCCTTTTTCCCATCAAAGCGAATGGGCTGCTCGGTTCGCAATGTTTCCGGCCGTTTGGATTGGCTTGTAAACGGCAGGCGGACCAACGCGTCTTTTAAATCCCGCCAACGCGGCGGATATAAAGGGGAAAGGAACGGACGCCCGAGCGAAGTCAAGTAAAGCAGATGGGTCACGATAATACAAAAACAAAAGGCAACGCCAAGCAGCCCCCATATCTCGGCGAACAGGATAAATGGAAAACGCATCAAGCGAATCGTGTTCCCGATTTTATAAACGGGGGTAGTAAAGGAAGCCAATGCGGCGAGCGCCACTAAGATGAGCAAAACATTACTTGTCAAACCGGCCTCAACAGAAGCGGTTCCAATGACAATCCCACCGACGATACCGATCGTTTGGCCGACTTTTGTGGGGAGCCGTGCCCCGGCCTCCCTTAATAGCTCAATCGTCAGTTCGAGAAACAGCACTTCCAAAATAGGCGGGAACGGAATTTCCCTTCTCGATGTAATTAAGGTGCCGAGTAAATCTTTTGGAATCAATTCGTAATGATAGTTCAACGTCGCTACATACATCGGCGTAATCAAAATAGAAAAGGTGACCGAAAACAGGCGGATGAGACGGAAAAACGATGCGACCGTCCAATTGAGAAAGTAGTCTTCAAAGGATGAAAAAAATTCCACTAACGTCGTTGGACCGATCAATACGTGTGGCGATCCATCTACCATAATCGCCACTTTTCCTTCGGCCAGTACGGCAGCGACTCGGTCCGGGCGCTCCGTATCGAGCAGCTGCGGAAAGGGAGAGTGTCGATTGTCCGAAATGATTTGCACGATATAAGAGCTGTCAATGATCTCGTCAAATTCCACTTCCTCGATGCGCTGAAGAACCGTTTGGACGTTGTCGGGATTGGCAATGCCATCAATATAAACAACCGCCACTTTCGTTTTTGACAACGTTCCGACCGTTGTCATTTTGACCGTCAAACGGTCGATCGGAATTCGTTTGCGCAATAAAAATAAATTCGTTTCCAACGATTCAATAAACGACTCTTTCGGACCAACGACGCTAAATTCTACTTCGGGAACGGTGAGTGCACGCTCCAATGTTTTTTGCGCCTTTACGAGCAGCCCGGTTTCGTCCGTTTCATGAAGGCGGATGAATAAATATCCCTCGAGCAATTTTTCCTTCACATTATTAGGGTCGCTAGAAATATATGCATCGTCGATTGGAAGAGCTCGGTGGATCTCTTCTAAAGATGAAAACGGACAATGAAACAAGTAAGGAAAAATAGAGCGAGCAACAAATTCCATATCAACCATCGGCTCGACATACGACACCCATAGATAGAGACCGGCTGTATCGTTCCGGTACACTTTTGTTTGGAAATCCGTCGAGCTCCCTAATATTTGCAGTGTTGTCCATACGGATGGAGGTGGAGCTGTCATCCCTCTCCCCCTTCGTGTTCAGAATTTCTGCTTTTCAGACGTGAAAGAGGATGTCCGCACGCAATAGCGGGCATCCCCGTTTGTTCCCTTCACTGCAGTTGATTTCCTTGATAAGGGAACTGGTTTGTATATCCTTGGAACTGTTGGTATGTTTGTTGAAGCTTTTGCGGATCGGCTGCTTCGAGCTTGTACCAACCTTTTTTGAACATTAAATTGAACAATTCACGCTGGCAATTTTGCGTTTCTGTAAAAATGTTCATCATATCTTGATATAACGGTTGGTTGCTCGCCTCATGCAAAAACACGCTGTAGGACAACGTCATATACTTTTCCGTCGCCAACATATCGTTCAAAAAGTCGCGCTCATTCATTTGCGGTGTTTTTGGCACTTGTGTTTCTGGATTTTGCACTTGTCTTGTGTTCATGCGACGCTCCTCCTTATTACATGACTGGCGGTTGCGGTGGGTTTTGTAAATGGCGCAAAATCATATTGTAATGGCGCTGATGCATTTGTCCGGCGCGCTCGATCGCCTGCGCCACCTCGGGATCGCGGCATTGCGAGGCGAAAAAGTGCGCTTTTTTGGCTGCCAGCAAATTCCACGACATCATATCGGAAAAATACATGGCGTCTTTCGATGACACCATTTGCGGCGGTTGCGGCATCGCCGTTTGTGGATTCATTTGTGGTTGCTGCTGCATCGTCTTTTGCTCCTTTCACTCATTGTTCGCTTGTAGATTATCCAGTGAGTGGAAAATTATACACAAATAAAAAATAAACAGCAGGGAAAAAACATATTCAATGACGTGAAAACGTGGTACAATAAAGATGTGAATGCGTTTTCAAACAAGGGGGCTTACAACTGTGGAGCAGCTAATGCGAGACTTTTTCTTGTTCCTGTCGAAAAATAAAACGTTGACGAAGTTGGCGAAGCAATACGGCCTCCGCTTCGGCGCTTCAAGATTTGTCGCCGGCGAAACGATTGATGATGCGGTGCGTGTCATCCGCCAGCTAAACGAAAAAGGGTTAGCCGTCACGGTCGACTATTTAGGGGAGTTTGTCGACAATGAGCGGGAAGCAAACGAGATGGCAAGGCACTGTCTTGAGGCGATTGAGGCGATTAGCCGGGAGAAATTAAATTCGCAACTGTCGTTGAAAATGACATCGATGGGGCTTGATATTTCCGATGACCTTGTGATGCGCAATATGCGCCGCATTTTAGATGTGGCGAAGCAGCGTGGCGTGTTTGTGACGATTGATATGGAAGACTACTCGCGCTGCCAAAAGACGCTCGATATTTTTAAACAGTTGAAAAAAGAGTACGATAACGTCGGCACGGTGCTGCAGGCGTATTTATACCGAACCGAAAAAGATATTGAAGATTTAAAGTCATACCGCCCGAATTTGCGTCTCGTCAAAGGGGCATATAAAGAATCGCCGGAAGTGGCGTTCCCAGAAAAAAAAGATGTGGATGAAAATTTTAAAAAGATCATTAAACAACATTTGCTTAACGGCAACTATACGGCGGTGGCGACGCATGACGACGCCATCATTGAATATACAAAGCAGCTTGTTAAGGAATACAACATTCCAAACAGCCAGTTCGAGTTTCAAATGCTATACGGCATCCGCCCGGAGCGCCAAATCGAGCTGGTGCGCGAGGGGTATACGATGCGTGTGTACGTCCCGTACGGAACGGACTGGTACGGTTATTTTATGCGCCGGCTTGCTGAGCGTCCGGCCAATGTAGCGTTCGTCTTAAAAGGGATTATTCGGAAGTAGGGGAGGCGGAGGGCGGCGGGAGCGCCGCCTTTGTTGGTACGATCGGCTTTGGCCGATGACTTCCCTGCGTTATGCATCAGAGGGGGACTAAACGCCGCCGGCGTTTAGTCCCCTTGCATATTGTGCTTTTTATACTGTTGGTTTTGGCTTGTCTGTTTGCCGCCGCCGTCCGCTTCAACCGTCGGGCCGGCGTTTCCTTTCACGCTTGCTGCGCTAACGCCGCCTTTTGACGGATTTTTTTTCAACCGAGCCATCACCTTCACCTCCTTTTCCTAGTATGAACAAAAACCGAGCTGCGATGTGGGAAAAAATATGCAGCAAATATATTGCGAAAATTAATAACATACTATATATTTAAGTGTAGAGAACGTTTTCACATTTATTTTTTTCACCGAAAAATGAATGACGGCTCATTCAATGGTGTAAGGGGGAACAGGAATGGTGAAACGCATTCGGCGCGCTGCTGTGCTTGGGTCTGGCGTCATGGGCTCGGGCATTGCTGCTCATTTGGCAAACGTCGGCATCCCAACGCTGTTGCTTGACATTGTGCCGCGGGAATTAACGAAGGAAGAAGAAGCGAAAGGATGGACGCTTGAGCATCGACAAGTGCGCAACCGTCTCGCCAATCAAGCGCTGCAAAAACTGTTGAAACAAAAACCAGCGCCGCTCATGGCGAAAGACAACATTGCGCTCATCGAAACGGGCAACTTTGAAGATGATCTCCATCGGCTCGCTGAAGTCGATTGGATTATTGAAGTCGTCGTTGAAAACTTAGACGTGAAAAAAAGTGTGTTGGCCCGCGTTGATGAAGTGCGGACGCCGGGAACGATCGTCAGCTCGAACACGTCCGGCATCTCGATTGCAGCGATGGCGGAAGGGCGTTCGGAGGACTTTCAAAAGCATTTTTTAGGCACGCACTTTTTCAACCCACCGCGTTATTTAAAGCTGCTGGAAATTATTCCGACCGAGCAGACAGACCCGGATGTCGTCGCCTATATGAAAACGTTCGCCGAGGAGGTGCTCGGCAAAGGCGTCGTCATGGCGAAAGATACACCGAACTTTATCGCCAACCGGATCGGCACGTATGGGCTGCTTGTCACGGTCCGTGAGATGATGGAAGGCGGGTATAGCGTCGGTGAAGTTGATTCGGTCACTGGACCGCTAATCGGACGGCCGAAAAGCGCAACGTTCCGCACGCTTGATGTTGTCGGACTCGATACGTTTGTACATGTTGCAAACAACGTGTACGAAAACGTCGAGGGAGAAGAAAAAGATGCGTTTCGCGTGCCGGAGTTCATGAAAGCGATGCTTGGAAACGGCTGGCTCGGCAGCAAATCCGGACAAGGCTTTTTCCTCAAACAAGGAAAAGACATTCTCGAGCTCAATTACATCACGATGCAATACGAACCACGCAAAAAGTTGGTCACGCCGGCGGTGGAGATGGCGAAGCAGGCAAAGGGTGCGTCCGCCAAGCTGCAAACGCTCGTGTACGCCGACGGTGACCGCGCGGGCACGCTTTTATGGAACATCATCGCGCCGACGCTTCTGTATACCGCTCAGCTCGTCGGTGAGATCGCTGATGACATCGTGGCGATCGACCGAGCGATGAAATGGGGGTTCGGCTGGGAACAAGGCCCGTTTGAATTGTGGGATGCGATCGGATTGGAACGGTCGGTGCGGAAAATGCAGGCTGAAGGGCGTGACATCCCGGCATGGATTACAAATATGCTTGCCGATGGCGCCACGGCGTTCTATAAAACGGAGAACGGCCAATTGTTCTATTATGCGCCTGACGGCTATAAAGTAGTGGAAGAAAACGAAAAAATCGTTCATATCCGTCGTCTGAAAGAGACGCGCGGCGTCATCAAGAAAAACGCCGGCGCAAGCCTCATTGATCTCGGTGATGACGTGGCGCTCCTTGAGTTCCATTCACCGAACAATGCGATCGGCACCGACATCGTGCAAATGATCAACGAATCGCTTGATGAAGTGAACCGCAACTACAAAGGACTTGTCATCGGCAACCAAGGGAAAAACTTCTGCGTCGGCGCGAATCTCGCGATGATGTTGATGGAAGCGCAGGACGAAAACTTCTTTGAACTCGAACTGGCAGTTCGGCAGTTCCAGCAAGCGCTTCTCAAGATGAAGTACAATCCGAAGCCGGTCGTCGTTGCACCGTTTGCCATGACGTTAGGCGGCGGGGCGGAAGTGAGCTTGGCAGCTTCTCACATCCAGGCAGCGGCCGAGACGTACATGGGGCTTGTGGAAGTCGGCGTCGGTTTGATTCCGGGTGGCGGCGGCAACAAGGAGTTGTACATCAAACGGTTGAACAGCCTGCCAAACGGTGCGGATGTCGATTATGTTAAAGTGGCTGCCAAAACGTTTGAAACGATCGCTATGGCGAAAGTGTCGACGTCAGCGGCTGAAGCGCGTGAGCTCGGCTTCTTAAACAGCCGCGATGGCATTACGATGAACAGCGATCATCTCCTTTACGAAGCGAAACAAGCGGTGCTCGCCTTATATGAAGACGGCTATCGCCCGCCTGTAAGGAAGAAAGTGCCGGTGGCCGGCGAAAGCGGCTATGCCGCCATGTTGCTTGGCGCGCAATCGATGTTCCATTCCGGCTACATTAGCGAGCACGATTTGAAAATTGCCAAAAAGCTGGCGTACGTCTTGGCTGGCGGCAACGTGCCATACGGAACGGAAGTGGATGAACAATACTTGCTCGACCTTGAGCGCGAAGCGTTTTTAAGCTTGATCGGCGAGCCAAAGACGCAAGCGAGAATGCAACATATGCTTGTCAAAGGAAAACCGCTCCGCAACTAAGGCGGATGAATGTTGAGGGGGGATTGGCGTGAGAGAAGCGGTGATTGTCGCAGGAGCGCGCACACCGGTCGGGAAAGCGAAAAAAGGGACGCTCGCTCATGTGCGGCCGGATGATTTGGGAGCGCTTGTCGTCAAAGAAACGCTAAAACGAGCAGGAAACTATGACGGGAATATCGATGACTTAATTATCGGCTGCGCCATGCCGGAGGCGGAGCAAGGACTCAATGTCGCCCGCAACATCGGGGCGCTCGCCGGTCTGCCGTATACCGTGCCGGCGATCACGATCAACCGGTATTGTTCGTCCGGTTTGCAGGCGATCGCCTATGCAGCTGAACGGGTGATGCTTGGTCATTCCGATACGGTCATCGCCGGCGGAGTCGAATCGATGAGCATGGTCCCGATGATGGGGCATGTCGTCCGCCCGAATGCCCGCTTGGCGGAAGAAGCGCCAGAATATTACATGTCGATGGGGCATACGGCCGAGCAAGTGGCGAAAAAGTACGGCGTCAGCCGTGAGGACCAAGATGCGTTTGCTGTGCGCAGCCATCAGCGGGCGGCGAAAGCGCTGGCCGAGGGGAAATTTGATGAGGAAATCGTACCAGTAGAAGTGACGGTGCGCAAAGTAGAAAACAACAAACTCGTCGAAGAGAAAGTGGTCTTTACGCAAGATGAAGGGGTGCGCCCGGACACGAACATGGAGACGCTCGCGAAACTGCGCCCGGCGTTTGCCGTCAATGGCACGGTCACGGCAGGAAACGCGTCGCAAATGAGCGACGGGGCCGCGGCGGTGATGGTCATGGATCGCGAAAAAGCAGAATCGCTCGGCTTGAAGCCGCTTGGCAAGTTTCGTTCGTTCGCCGTCGCCGGCGTGCCGCCGGAAGTGATGGGGATCGGTCCGGTCGCGGCTGTGCCGAAAGCGTTGAAACTGGCCGGTCTTGAGCTGTCCGATATCGGCCTGATCGAGTTAAACGAAGCATTCGCGTCTCAATCGGTCCAAGTCATTCGCGAGCTTGGTCTCGATGAAGAGATCGTCAACGTCAACGGCGGGGCGATCGCGCTTGGCCATCCGCTCGGCTGCACTGGCGCGAAGTTGACCTTGTCGTTGCTTTACGAAATGCGGCGCCGCAACGTCCAGTTCGGCATTGTTACGATGTGCATTGGCGGCGGCATGGGGGCCGCAGGCGTCTTTGAACTGCTGTGATGTGAAGTCAATAGAAAATGAAGCGGGCGGCGCTGCCGCCCGGGCAATCACACGATATTTGGGGGAGGAAAAGAAACAATGGCAAAAACGGTCGAAAATGCGATTCAAGGCGGCAGCTTTTTAATTGAGGACATTCCGGCGGAGCGTGTGTTTACGCCGGAAGATTTCACCGATGAGCATCAAATGATCGCCAAGACAACGGAAGAGTACGTCAACAACGAAGTGCTTCCGCAGCTCGAGCATCTCGAAAACCATGAGTTTGACCGCTCGGTGAAACTGCTTCGCAAGGCGGGCGAACTTGGGCTGTTAAGCGCCGATATCCCGGAGGAGTACGGTGGGTTAGGACTGGACAAAGTGAGCTCTGCCATCATTGCCGAACATATGGCGCCGGCCGGCGGTTTCGCCATTTCGCACGGGGCGCACGTCGGCATCGGATCGCTGCCGATTGTCTTGTTCGGTACGGAAGAACAAAAACAAAAATATTTGCCGTATTTAGCGACTGGAGAAAAGATTGCCGCTTACGCTTTAACCGAACCGGGCTCCGGTTCCGACGCGCTTGGAGCAAAAACGACGGCGAAATTGAACGCCGAAGGGACGCATTACATTTTAAACGGTGAAAAACAATGGATCACCAACTCCGGCTTCGCTGATGTGTTTGTCGTTTACGCGAAAGTGGACGGCCAGCATTTCACCGCGTTCATCGTCGAGCGCGACTTCCCGGGCGTCTCAACCGGTCCGGAAGAAAAGAAAATGGGGATTAAAAGCTCGTCAACACGGACGCTCATTTTGCAAGATGTGCCGGTGCCGAAAGAAAACGTGCTCGGTGAAATCGGCAAAGGCCATGTCATCGCCTTCAACATTTTGAACATCGGCCGCTATAAACTCGGTCTCGGGGCGGTCGGCGGGGCGAAACGGGCGCTTGAAATCACGCTGAAATACGCCAACCAACGCCAGCAATTCAAGCGACCGATTTCGAAGTTTACGCTGACGCAAGAAAAATTCGCGACGATGGCAGCGCGGCTGTACGCGGCGGAAAGCTCCGTCTACCGCACGGTCGGTTTGTTCGATGAACGGATGGGCTTGCTTGATGCGGAAAAAGCGAAGGACGGCAAAGAAATTGCCAAGTCCATCGCTGAATATGCGATCGAATGCTCATTGAACAAGTTTTTCTCCACTGAAGTGCTCGATTACATTGTTGATGAAGGGGTACAAATTCACGGCGGCTACGGCTTTATGCAAGAGTATGAAATCGAGCGCGCTTATCGCGATTCGCGCATTAACCGCATTTTTGAAGGGACGAACGAAATCAACCGCCTGCTCGTGCCGGGCATGTATTTGAAAAAAGCCATGAAAGGCGAGCTGCCGCTCTTCCAAAAAGCGCAACAGCTGCAAGAAGAGCTCATGATGATGACGGCCGAGGAACCGGGTTCAGGGGTGCTTGAGCAAGAGAAATATTTGGTGCGCAACGCGAAAAAGATCGCTTTGATGGTCGCTGGCTTAGCGGTGCAAAAATACGGTCAACGGATCGAGGAAGAACAAGAAGTGCTTGTCAATATCGCTGATATCGTTTCCAACATTTATGCGATGGAATCGGCGCTTTTGCGCACAGAAAAAGCGATTCAAGCGAGCGGGGAAGAGAAAAACAAGCAAAAAGTGTTGTATACGCAAATTTTCTGCCAAGAGGCGTTCAATGAAATCGAAGCCCATGCGAAAGAAACGCTCGTTGCCGTGGAGCAAGGCGACACACTTCGGATGATGCTCGCCGCTCTCCGTCGGTTGACGCGTCATACCCCGATCAACGTGATCGCGAAAAAACGCGAAGCGGCTGCAGCCCTCATTGAAGCGGAACAGTATATTGTGTGATAATAGGAAGTACCAGGTTTGTCCTGGTACTTCTTTCTGTCAGAAGCAGATAGCAATGGTTCGGAAAAACGGGGACAACCGATCAATTGTTTCCGTTAACAGTTCTAGAGGAGGGACGGCCATGGCGTTGACGTTGTATTGGTATCCGAAATGCGGGACGTGCCGGAAGGCGAAGCGGTGGCTTGATGAGCACGGGATCGAGGTGCAAACGGTGCATCTTGTCGATGAGCCGCTGACGAAAGAGGAGCTCGCCCGCTTGCACCGTCAAAGCGGGTTGCCGCTTAAAAAATTTTTTAACACAAGCGGGATGAAATACCGCGAACTCGGATTAAAGGACAAGCTTAACGGCGCATCGGAAGAAGAGATGCTTGAGTGGCTTGCTTCGGACGGGATGCTAGTAAAACGGCCCATTTTAACGGGCGGCGAACGGGTTGTTGTCGGGTTTCGCGAGCAAGAGTACGAATCGTTTTTCGCCGGACGCCTGTCGGCAGAAAGATAAAAAATTTTAATAAAATGCGACGAACTCGGTGAGTTTTTGTCCAAAATCGGTTATGATGAAAAAGGAGATAATTTGTCGCAATGGAGGGATTCCATGAACACGCCAAAAGAACTTCGCTATTCAAAAGAGCATGAGTGGGTGCGCGTCGAAGGAGACAAAGTGCGCATCGGCATTACCGATTTTGCCCAATCAGAGCTTGGCGACATCGTGTTTGTTGAGCTGCCGGAAGTTGGAACGGAAATTACGGCGAATGAGCCGTTTGGTAGCGTCGAATCGGTGAAAACCGTCTCGGAACTGTATGCGCCGATCAGCGGCACGATCGTCGAAGTGAACGAATCGTTAAATGACAATCCGGAATATGTGAACGAATCGCCGTATGAAAAAGCGTGGATGATTGTTATTGAACCGAAAGATTTAAGCGAAGTCGACAACTTGTTGACGGCTGAACAATACGCGGCGATGGTGAACGAAGGATAAACGTTCCTGCAATCTTCGCCCCCGATCCGGACACCCTATACATACCGGAACTTGATTAAAAAGGGGGGCTCCCGATGGCGCTGCAATCAACGCGCATCGATATTACGGATCGGGTAACCGGCAAGCTGAACGGCCGCTCGCTGGACTTGTACGAGGAAGGCGAGCTCATCGGACGTCTTCCTCTTCCGGCAGCGGGCGTTCAGTTGAAAAACGGGTATACCGAGCAGAACGGAAAAATCTATAAAGATGTGACCGCTACCGTTGAACCGGATCAAAAATATGTCGATTGCGACGGGGAGGCGGGTTGGTGTTAAAAGGCAACGGTGGATGGCCGTTGCTTTTTTTCAACTTTTTGTTGGCGCAGAGCATACAATATGGTAACCTTTTTTGAAGTTAGGTGGGTCGGACATGCGACGGGCAGAAAAAGTGATTATTGTAGAAGGGCGATCGGATAAACAAAAAGTGTCAGCCGTGCTGAACGAACCGGTCGTCATTATTTGTACGAACGGCACGATCAGTGATTCGCGCCTTGAGGAGCTGGCCGACGAGCTTGAGGGTCAGGACGTGTACGTGCTGGCAGACGCTGATGAAGCAGGAGAAAAGCTGCGCCGGCAATTTCGACGGATGTTTCCGGAAGCGGAACACATTTATATTGACCGGACGTACCGCGAAGTGGCCGCTGCTCCGCGTTGGCATTTAGCCCAAGTGTTGCTGCGCGCCCATTTTGACGTCCGCATCGACTCGTTAATGAAGGGAAGAGGCGAGTGAAACCGATTGAACGAACAGAGATACAACAGACAATCACTGAACAGCCGCTTATGGCTCTTTATTTGTACACCCCGCTGTGCGGCACGTGCCAGCTGGCGAAACGAATGTTGACGGTGGTGGAGGAGTTGTTTCCGGCGCTGCCGTTTTACGAAACAGACGTGAATTATATCCCGGAGCAAGCAGTCGTTTGGAAAATTGAAAGCGTTCCTTGCTTGCTTCTTTTTGTGGACGGAACGATGGTGGGCAAATGGTATGCGTTTCATTCCGTTCCGTACTTGTATGAGGAAATTCAAGCTCGGTTGCCGCGCTGACTACCTGCCTTTTTTTGACGCCATTTGACATATTTCTTTGGAAATGACAAAAATAGCGTTGGTTCGCCACAATGACTGTCGAGATTTTTGTAAAGGATTCCTCCCCCTCCGTATGGAAATAAAGGGAACAAAGGGAAATGGGGGGGATGGTCAATGGAAATGCATCAGTTAGTGGGACAGTTTATGGAACGGATGCAAACGTTGCGTCATTTGTTGCCGATTTTGCCGGATGAGCAGTTGTATGTTCGGTTTGAGAGTGAAGAAGGTGTTGCTTTGTTGGCGATCGGCAAGGAGCCGACTGCCCCAGAGATAGGAAATGACGAACGCCACACGTTAACGGTGCGCGGTTCAAAGAAAGCGCTTGAATCGCTGCTGAGCGGCGAGCTGAAGCTGCAGCAGCTCGTCCGGCTGCAAGAAGTGTCTGTGTCGGGAAGCTTTCGCCACATGTTGCTGCTTGAATCTCTCCTCCATTTGGCCAAGCCGTATCGTCATGTTGGGTAAAAAATTTTGTTGACACCGTTCGACATACAATGATACAATCACACTCGTAATCAATTGAATAGGCAAATGGTTGTGCTCTTATCAAGAGAGGTGGAGGGATGTGCCCAATGAAGCCCGGCAACCGTCAGCGAGTCTGCTGAAAAGGTGCCAATTCACACAAAGCGGCCTGCTTTGAGAGATAAGAGACGGAACGGTAGACAAATACCTTTCTGTTCTCTGCGGGCAGAAAGGTTTTCTTTTTGCGCTCTGTTGCCTTGGGAAGAAGGAAGGTGAAACGGTGATTCAACTTAAACAAGTGACAAAAATTTATCATGCGGCGAATGGATCGGTAACAGCTGTCGACAATGTGTCGCTCGATATTCGCGAAGGGGAAATTTTCGGGATTATCGGTTACAGCGGCGCGGGGAAAAGTTCGCTCATCCGGCTGTTAAACGGGCTGGAAAAGCCGACGAGCGGCCAGGTGGTCGTCGCCGGCCGCGATATGGCGCGCATTAAAGGACGGGAGCTGCGCAAGGCGCGCCAAGAAATCGGGATGATTTTCCAGCACTTCAACTTGCTTTGGTCGCGTACGGTGCGGGAAAATATTGCGTTTCCGCTCGAGATCGCCGGCGTTCCGAAAGAGGAACGGCAAAAGCGGGTTGATGAGCTCATCCAGCTTGTTGGGCTCGCCGGGCGGGAAGACGCGTATCCGTCGCAGTTAAGCGGCGGACAAAAACAGCGGGTCGGCATTGCTCGGGCGCTTGCCAACAACCCGAAAGTGTTGCTTTGCGATGAAGCAACATCGGCATTGGATCCACAAACGACGGATGCGATTTTGGACTTGCTTGTCGATATTAACAAGCGGCTCGGGCTGACGATCGTGCTGATTACGCACGAAATGCATGTGATCCGTAAAATTTGTGACCGCGTGGCGGTGATGGAAAGCGGCAAAATCGTCGAGCAAGGCGAAGTGTTGCACGTCTTCCGCAACCCGCAACAGCCGATTACGAAACGGTTCGTTCAACAACTGATCGAACCGGAGGAAACGGAAGAGGCGGTTTCCCATTTGTTCGGCCAATACCCGAACGGGGTGATCGCGCAGTTGACATTTGTCGGCGAAGCAGCTGGCCAGCCGCTCATCACGCAAGTCGTTCGGCAATTTACGGTTGAGATCAACATTTTGCAAGGGAAAATTTCGCAAACTCATCAAGGCGCCTACGGTGTGCTGTTTGTGCACATCGACGGCGCGGCGGACGAAATCGCCCGGGTGCTTGACTATATTCGCAGCCAGCAAGTGGCGGTGGAGGTGATTCATGATGCTCGCTAACCTCCTGCCGAACGTGCAATGGGAGACGATGTGGGCGGCGACGGTCGAGACGTTGTACATGACCGGGATGGCGGTCGCGGCGACGTTCGTCATTGGGATTGTTCTCGGGCTGCTTTTATTTTTAACGGCGAAGGGAAACCTATGGGAAAACCGGTTGGCCAATATGATCATTGCTGCGTTCGTCAATATTTTTCGTTCCATTCCGTTCATTATTTTAATTATTTTGCTCATCCCGTTTACTAAATGGCTTGTTGGGACAATGCTTGGGGCGAATGCGGCACTGCCAGCACTCATCATTGGTGCAGCTCCGTTTTATGCCCGTATGGTCGAAATCGCCCTCCGCGAAATTGACAAGGGGGTCATTGAAGCGGCGAAGGCCATGGGCGCCTCGACATGGACGATCATTTGGAAAGTCCTGTTGCCAGAATCGCTTCCGGCGCTTGTCTCCGGGATTACTGTCACCGCTGTGTCGCTTGTCGGCTACACGGCGATGGCTGGCGTTGTTGGCGCCGGCGGGCTGGGGAACTTGGCGTATTTGGAAGGGTTCCAGCGCAGTCATAACGATGTGACGTTTGTCGCGACCGTGTTGGTGCTCATCATCGTTTTTGTCATTCAGTTTATCGGTGACTTTGTCACTTCGAAAATTGATAAACGATAAAGGGGGCAGAAGGAAATGAAAAAATGGCTTGGTGCTTTGTTGGCTGCCGTCTTGGTGTTCGCTTTAGCAGCGTGCGGCGGCAACAAGGACGAAAACGCTGCTGGCGGGGATAAAGGCGGCGAGTTGGTCAAACTGAAAGTCGGTGCGTCGAACGTGCCGCATGCGGAAATTTTGGAACAAGCGAAACCGCTGTTGGAAGAAAAAGGCATAGACTTGGAAATTATCACGTTCCAAGACTACATTTTGCCAAACAAAGCATTGGCGGACAAAGATATTGACGCTAACTATTTCCAACATATCCCGTACTTAGAAGCACAAATGGAAGAACATGGTTACAATTTCGTTAACGTTGGCGGCATCCATATCGAGCCGATCGGCTTGTACTCCAAAAAATATAAAAGCGTCGAAGAACTGCCAAATGGCGCAACGATCATTATGAGCAACTCGGTTGCCGACCATGGCCGCATTTTATCGATGCTCCAAGAAAAAGGGCTCATCAAGCTGAAAGAAGGCGTCGACAAAACGAGAGCGACGGTTAACGACATCGTGGAAAACCCGAAAAAATTAAAGTTTAAAGCCGATGTAGACGCTGGATTGCTGCCGCAAGTTTATCAAAACGGGGAAGGCGATGCCGTGCTGATCAACGCGAACTATGCGCTTGATGCCGGCTTGGATCCGGCGAAAGACCCAATCGCCGTCGAATCGCCGAAAGACAACCCGTACGTCAACATTGTGGCCGTGCGCAAAGGCGATGAAAACCGGAAAGAAATTAAAACATTGGTGGAAGTGCTGCAATCGAAAGAAATTCAAGACTTCATTACCGAACAATACAAAGGCGCTGTCATTCCGGCAGCGGAAAACAAGTAATCAACGGGAGCGTTTCGCTCCCGTTTTTTTTTTTGAACAACGAAGCCGACGTTCTGCCCTTGTGGAACACGGCAGAGGGAAAGAAGAAATTCATGGGTGTCAGACGGTACTTGATCAGAAAAGAGAACCGATCGAACAAGGTCTCTCTAATGAACCGTCTTTTTCCCCCGCCCTTATAGCGGACAATGAAAAAGGATGTCTTGCTGTTGAGACATTCTCCTGAATCACTGACGGTTCAAGCGCTCTAACACGGCAGCGAGCATGACGATGATCAGGCAGTTTTGCCAGGTGATCACCACGGCCAAGCTGAATGTGCCATCGCCTTGTTCACCGACGATGTTGCCGATGGCGATCCATGCCAAAAACGGGGCGAACGCAGCAGTCAAAACGAAGACGACCGAGCGAACGCGATTTCCCTCTTTCCAACGAAGCGATGGTGCGATGGCGCCGATGTTGGCGCTTCGGAAACGGCGTGTTTTTCCATTCGCTTTCTGTATGATTCGGTGTTTCATTTCCGTTTCCTCCATGCATACTAAAAAGGCATGAAACGCTTCTCCGCTTCTGCTCAGGAGGCGGGATGGAATCTTCTCGGTTCAATATGGAAAAAGAAGGAGGAAACCGAAGATGAACAACGGAATACAGACATCCGTCGAAGCTGCACTTCTTCATTATAAGGAAGGAATCGGAACGTTTACGAAAAAGATGCCGACGATTGCTGAACGGTTTCATGCGTTTACCGAGGCTTGTTTTGCCGAGGGAGCGTTGACGAAAAAAGAAAAGCAGTTGATCGCCCTTGGCATCAGCCTAGCTACCCAAGATGAATATTGCACCATTTACCATACGAAAGGATGTCTTGATGAAGGGGCATCGGAACAAGAAATTTTGGAAGCGTGCGCAGTGGCGGCGGCGTTTGGCGGCGGTGCGGCAATGAGCCAAACGGTGACGCTCGTGCAGGAATGCGTCCGTGAGCTGCGGACGACCCATTAGACGCCAGCAATGGTGTTTTTGTTGGCAAACACATTCGATTTCAGCCGGCGCCTTATGATTTCAGCCGGCTTTTTTTTGTAAAAACTCGTACAAATAGGTCGTTTTCGTGTAAAATATAAAAAGCGTTGTCCAATTCCCTCTCTTCTATGGGTAAGTTTTACATATGTACACAGTGGAAAAGGCAGCGGAAAAGTTGCGAACACTTTTCATTTGTTATAAGATTGTAATGAGAATAAAATGAGAATGAACAATCGCTGGGTCAAAAGCGAGCTTACATTATTTTTACGCAAAAACTGGAGGTATGCTTTATGGCCGTATTAACGATTCAAAATCTCCACGTATCAGTGGAAGGAAAAGAAATTTTAAAAGGGGTTGACTTGGAAGTTAAAGGCGGGGAAATTCACGCCATTATGGGTCCGAACGGAACGGGGAAATCGACGCTGTCATCGGCCATTATGGGCCATCCGAAATATGAGGTGACGGCAGGCACGATTACGCTCGACGGCCAAAACGTTCTTGAGATGGAAGTAGATGAGCGGGCGCGTGCCGGTTTGTTTTTGGCGATGCAATATCCGAGCGAAATCAGCGGGGTGACGAACGCCGACTTTTTGCGGTCAGCCATCAACGCTCGTCTTGGTGAGGGCAATGAAATTTCGCTCATGAAATTTATCCGCAAGCTCGATGAAAAAATGTCGTTTTTGGAAATGAACCCGGATATGGCGCACCGCTATTTGAACGAAGGGTTCTCGGGCGGGGAGAAAAAGCGGAATGAAATTTTACAGCTGATGATGCTTGAGCCGAAAATCGCCATTTTGGACGAGATCGACTCTGGATTGGACATTGACGCATTAAAAATCGTCGCCAAAGGCATTAACGAAATGCGCAGCAGCGAATTCGGCTGTTTGATCATTACCCATTATCAACGGTTGTTGAATTACATCACCCCGGACTATGTACACGTCATGATGCAAGGGCGCATCGTGAAATCGGGCGGTCCGGAACTGGCACAGCGGCTTGAGGCGGAAGGGTACGATTGGATTAAGAAAGAATTGGGCATCGAAGACGAAACGGTCGGGCAAGAAGCGTAAGCGTTAGGAGGAGGACTATGGCGACAGAAACGAAAATCCCATTCGATGAAACATACATCCGCACGTTCTCAAGCGAACGCGGCGAACCGGACTGGCTGACCGAGCGACGCCTCGAAGCGCTCGGGAAAGCGGAACAGCTGCCGCTGCCGAAACCGGACAAAACGAAAATTGACAAGTGGAACTTTACTGACTTTGGCCGCCATGTGGTCGACAGCGCACCGTATGCGAACCTTGATGATTTGCCGGAGGCGGTCAAGGCGCTGATTGAAGCGGGCGAAGGAACGACAAATTTATATGTGCAGCGCAACCATACACCAGCGTATGTTTCGCTCTCTGATGAGTTGAAAGAAAAAGGAGTCATCTTCACCGATATTTTCACGGCTGCTAGGGAACATGGCGATTTGCTGAAGAAATATTTCATGACCGATGCGGTTAAGCCGGATGAGCACCGTCTTGCCGCGCTGCATGCGGCGCTGTTAAACGGCGGAGTGTTTGTGTACGTTCCGAAAAACGTCGAAATCGAAACACCGCTCCAAGCCGTCTACATTCAAGACGAGGACGACATCGGCTTGTTTAACCACGTCATCGTTGTCGCAGAAGACAACAGCCGCGTCGTATTCGTTGAAAACTATTTATCGGCGAGCGATGAAGGAAAAGCGGTCGTCAATATTGTCGCCGAGGTATTTGCCAATGCGAACGCGCGCGTCTTTTTCGCCGCGGTCGACCATTTGGCCAAAGGCGTGACGACGTATGTCAACCGGCGCGGCGTTGCTGGGCGCGACGGGCGAATCGAATGGGCGCTCGGGCTGATGAATGACGGCAACACCGTGTCGGAAAATATCACTCGCCTCATCGGTGACGGATCGTTCGGGGATACGAAAACGGTTGTCGTCAGCCGCGGCGAGCAAGTGCAAAACTTTACGACAAGCGTCGTTCACTACGGGAAACATACGGAAGGTTATATTTTAAAACACGGCGTCGTCCGTGACAGCGCCACTTCGATTTTTAACGGCATCGGCAAAATTGAGCACGGCGCGTCGAAGTCCAACGCCGAGCAAGAATCGCGCGTGTTGATGTTAAGCGAAAAAGCGCGCGGCGATGCGAACCCGATTTTGCTCATTGATGAAGATGATGTCATGGCAGGCCACGCGGCATCAGTCGGGCGCGTCGATCCTATTCAATTGTATTACTTAATGAGCCGCGGCATTCCGAGAAACGAAGCTGAACGGCTGATCATCCATGGCTTTTTGGCGCCAGTCGTTGAAGCGATTCCGCTTGAAGGTGTGAAAAAACAATTAATCGAAGTGATTGAAAGGAAAGTTCAATCATGAACGTGAAAGAAATTCGTTCGTTGTTTCCCATTTTGCATCAACAAGTGAACGGCCATCCGCTCATTTATTTTGACAGTGCGGCGACATCGCAAAAACCGCTGCCGGTGATCGAAGCGCTCGACCGCTACTACCGCGAGTACAACTCGAACGTCCATCGCGGCGTCCATACGCTCGGAACGAAGGCGACCGATGCGTATGAAGGAGCGCGCGAAAAAGTGCGTCGGTTTCTTAATGCCAAATCGGCACAAGAGATCATCTTTACGCGCGGGACGACAACGGCGCTCAACTTGGTCGCTTCGAGTTATGCGCGCGCCAACGTCAAAGAAGGCGATGAAATCGTCATTACGTACATGGAGCACCATAGCAATTTAATTCCATGGCAACAAGCGGCGAAACAGACCGGAGCGACATTGAAATATATTCCGCTGCAAGAAGACGGAACGATCGATCTCAAGGATGTCGAGGCAACGGTGACGCCGGCGACGAAAATCGTTGCCATCGCCCATGTATCGAACGTGCTCGGCACGGTCAATCCGGTTCGGGAGATCGCCCGCATCGCTCACGATCGCGGCGCCGTTGTCGTTGTCGACGCGGCGCAAAGCGCTCCGCACATGAAAATTGATGTTCAAGAGCTCGGCTGTGATTTTCTCGCGTTTTCCAGCCATAAAATGTGCGGACCGACCGGAGTTGGCGTATTATATGGAAAAAGAGAACTGTTGGAGCAAATGGAGCCGATCGAGTTTGGCGGCGAAATGATCGATTTTGTCGAGCTGTATGACTCGACATGGAAAGAGCTGCCGTGGAAGTTTGAGGGCGGCACGCCGATCATCGCCGGCGCGATTGGTCTCGGTGCGGCCATCGATTTCCTCGAACAAGTCGGGTTGGACGCCATCGCCGCTCATGAACACGAGTTGGCGCAATATGCACTCGAACGGCTGGCTGACATCGAAGGCGTTACCGTCTACGGGCCGAAAGAACGGGCCGGGCTTGTGACGTTTAACATCGAAGGGGTGCACCCGCACGATGTGGCGACGGTTCTTGACGCGGAAGGAATCGCCATCCGCGCCGGCCACCATTGCGCCCAGCCGTTGATGAAATGGCTTAACGTGACCGCAACCGCCCGGGCGAGCTTTTACCTGTACAATACGAAAGAGGAAATCGATACGTTTATCGCTGCATTACAGAAAGCGAAGGAGTACTTCAGCCATGTCTTCTAATCATCCGTTAGACCAGCTTTACCGCCAAGTCATTATGGATCATTATAAAAACCCGCGCAACCGCGGCGTGCTTGAGGGGACGAACGTCGATATCAACATGAACAACCCGACGTGCGGCGACCGCATTCATTTGACCATGAAAGTGGAGGACGGAAAAATCGCTGACGTCAAATTTGAAGGGGAAGGCTGTTCGATTTCGATGTCGTCAGCGTCGATGATGACGCAGGCCATTAAAGGGAAAAACGTCGAAGAAGCGCTTCGGCTCGCTCACATTTTTTCGGACATGATTCAAGGCAAGGAATACGACGATTCGCTCGATCTTGGCGACATCGAGGCGCTTCAAGGTGTTTCGAAATTTCCGGCCCGCATTAAATGTGCGACATTGGCGTGGAAAGCGCTCGAAAAAGGGTTGCATGACCATTAAGATGAAGGAAGGTGAACCACGATGGCGAAAAAAGCACCAGAAATCGGCGAATATAAGTATGGCTTCGTCGATAAGGACGTTTCCATCTTCCGCGCCCAGCGCGGGCTGACGCGCGAAGTCGTCGAAGAAATTTCGCGCATGAAAAACGAGCCGCAATGGATGCTCGAGTTTCGCTTAAAAGCGCTCGACATTTTCTACAGCAAACCGATGCCGCAATGGGGCGGCGACTTGTCGAGCCTGGACTTTGATGAGATCACGTACTACGTCAAACCGACGGAAAAATCGGGCCGTTCGTGGGACGAAGTGCCGGAGGAAATTAAAGCGACGTTTGATAAGCTCGGCATTCCAGAGGCGGAACAAAAATATTTGGCCGGGGTTTCGGCGCAATACGAGTCGGAAGTTGTCTACCATAATATGAAAGAAGACTTGGAAAAACTCGGCGTCATCTTTAAAGACACCGATTCAGCCCTGAAAGAAAACGAAGACTTGTTCCGCGAACATTTTGCGAAAGTGGTGCCGCCAACGGACAACAAGTTCGCGGCGTTGAACTCGGCTGTTTGGTCGGGTGGTTCGTTCATTTACGTTCCGAAAGGCGTTAAAGTCGAAACGCCGCTGCAAGCGTATTTCCGTATCAACTCGGAAAACATGGGGCAGTTTGAACGGACGCTCATCATCGTCGATGAAGGAGCACACGTCCATTACGTTGAGGGCTGTACGGCACCGATTTACACGACGAACTCGCTCCACAGCGCGGTCGTCGAAATCATCGTCAAAAAAGGCGCGTACTGCCGCTACACGACGATTCAAAACTGGGCGAACAACGTCTTCAACTTGGTGACGAAACGCGCCGTTTGCGAAGAAAACGCGACAATGGAATGGATCGATGGCAACATCGGCTCGAAGCTGACGATGAAGTATCCGGCTGTCATCTTAAAAGGTGAAGGCGCGCGCGGTTTGACGCTGTCGATCGCCATCGCCGGCAAAGGCCAGCACCAAGATGCTGGGGCGAAAATGATCCATTTGGCGCCGAACACATCGTCCACGATCGTTTCGAAGTCGATTTCCAAACAAGGCGGGAAAGTCACGTACCGCGGCATCGTCCATTTCGGCCGCAAAGCGTCCGGTTCGCGTTCGAACATCGAATGTGACACGCTCATTCTCGACAACCAATCGACATCTGATACGATTCCATATAACGAAATTTTAAACGACAATATTTCGCTTGAGCACGAAGCGAAAGTGTCGAAAGTGTCGGAAGAGCAGCTGTTCTACTTGATGAGCCGCGGCATTTCTGAACAGGAAGCGACGGAAATGATCGTTATGGGCTTTATCGAGCCATTCACAAGAGAGCTGCCGATGGAATACGCCGTCGAGATGAACCGCTTGATCAAGTTTGAAATGGAAGGAAGCATTGGATAATCTTGATCATATCAAGGGTGCAGCGTTCAAACGAAGCGCTGCACCCATCATTTTTTTCAAGTGCCGCTGATCCCACTTCAGTGTCTCATCCTCAATGTTTTGAGTCACATGGAGTGGGTGTCAGCGGTCATTTTTTTCTCCTGAACCGAGAAGTCTCATACCCATGCGTAAGCGGGAGATGAATCGGTGTCTTTTACCAGCCGCGGGATGCATGCAGGCTTGATTGACAACCTCGCATAGGAGAGTCAAGCATCTAGAGCGTTTAAAAATGGGTTTTTCGTAGTCACAAACGAGAAACAGAGAAATGGGGGATTAGGCAGCGGAAGAAGCCTTTCTACGGGGATGCGCCGCAAACGATGTTCTGTTCGTAGAGACAGATTTGACACACGAAAATGAGCAGACGAACATGTTCTTCCGCGTCAGGGTCGAAAATACAACGCCAACTCTTCACATGTCACTCATGTATGATGACGCTCATATATAAATAGAGTAAAGGAGGTGAAATGATATTGTCAAAACATGGGGAACGAAAAAAGGCGCAACGGGTGAGCATAAGATGTGGTTGTAGCAATATGCGAATTGTGAGAGTGCATGGGCCCCTGCCATCCGACATGGCGTTGGCTGCGGTCAATGCTGCCACCACTGTTCCGGAAATGAGGGCGGCCATTGAAAACCCGTTGCTTGGCTTAAACCTTACAGAATATAACAGGTTATCTGAAGCAGTGAAAAACGATGTGGTCCAACAATTGCTAAATAACCGGCCTGCCTCAGGTTATCCTTCTGTTGCCCGTATTCAAGCTGCCCTGAATCAAGCCATCAATCAAGTGATCAGTTTAGCTGTGGTCAATGCCGCCACCACTGTTCCGGAAATGAGGGCGGCCATTGAAAACCCGTTGCTTGGCTTAAACCTTACAGAATATAACAGGCTATCCGAAGCAGCGAAAAACGATGTGATCCAACAATTGCTAAACAACCGGCCTGCCTCAGGTTATCCTTCCGTTGCCAGTGTCCAAGTCTCCTTGAATCAAGCCGTCAATCAGGTCGTTGATTTCGATCATATTTATGTTCAAGCTGGAGCTGTTGGTGGAAATGGCAGTAGAGCAAATCCTTTTGGAACCATTCCTCAAGGAATTGCCGCAGTAAATCCAGGCGGAACGGTTCATATTTTAAGTGGAACGTATCCCATTACATCACAAATTGTCGTCAATAAAGCTGGAATTACTTTAAAAGGTCAACCAGGCACCCTTCTATTGTTGCAAGCGGATATAATTGCCATGCGAATTACTGCGCCGAATACGACAATCGATGGTTTAACGATGACAAGCGATATTCCTTATCAAAAAGAATTTATCCAAATTGGCGGGAATAACACGACGATCATCAATAATACCATTTACGGACCACCTCAATCATCGCCCATGAGCGACTGGATTGTAAACAGAGCCGTTGTATCTCAAGGAGGACTTGCTATTTCGGTCATGAATAATACGTTCTATTCGTTAAGGACAGGAATGTATATTAACCCGAATGTGACAGGCTCCATTAACAATAATGTTGTTTACAACACAAAAGGAGGATTTTTAGTAGATCGTGCATTTACAACCTTCTTAGGAAACTCATGGGGAACCCCGCCGAACGAATTTGATATTGTGTTGCTTGTTGGTACAACAAGTGGCCCTCCATATGATAATCTTGCTCTATTAAGTGCACTTAACAATAATGCAACAATCTCGGATCAACGATGAAAGAAACGGGAAATCCGTTGGTAAAGCAAGGAACAAATAGCCACTTTGCGGCAGAAAAATGACAGATTGTTTTGCTTTGGACAAGGTTATGATGATGTCGTGGGATATGTTGAAGCAGCGCGTCACCCGATTGGGTGGCGTTTTTATTTCCATTAAGTTTCAAGGAAATGGGAAAGCAATGCTATTCTATGTTCAAACTGTACCACCCAGGAATATCAGCATAAAAAAGAACGCCTTTCTCACAGCGTTCTGGTCAATTTTGTTGTGAATGGTCGGGATTTTGATTGGCGTTTTTGGAAGCGAAAAACCCCACCATACCGCTGATCAAACTTGGCGGCACACTCCAAAGGAAAAACCCCCATTTTCCAGTAAACATGCTGACTAGGAAAAAGAATAGTGGAACCCCAATCATAATCCCGATGGACAGTTTTTGATATTTATTCATGATTGTCTAAGCTCCTCCTTTTTTATCAATTATAGCATTTTATTTAAAATTTTTATAATTTATACATAATTTTGCGCAGTCGATTCCTGGAGGAGAAAAGGTTGGTTGGCTGTATCATGTCTTCCCAAACTTCTTGACAGTGCCATCACTGAGCAGTTTTTATACAAAATTCCACTGTTTTTCCGATAATAAAATCAGCTTTTTGAAACCCCCACTTTTCTTTGCATAATTTAGTTCCATCCATCCACACTATCTACGGGAAGGGTGATCCATGAATTTGTTAGGAGGGTTAATTATGGGAATTTTAAGTGGCAATCCAAAAGAAGAACCGATGCATTATGGAGAAGTATTTGGTGTATGGTCGTATTTACTGACCGCTAAAGGATTATTGTCCGGATATCAAACGTTACTCAACCATACAGGTGATGAGGATTTAAAACATTTTATTGAAGATAGCATCGAAAACGTTCTAAAACCGGAAATCCAAGAAACGGAAGCTTTGTTAAAAGAAAATGGAGTAGCACTTCCGCCATCTCCTCCGGAACGGCCAAAAGCATGCTTGGAAGATATTCCGGCAGGAGCGAGATTTACTGACCCGGAAATTGCCGCGATGCTGAGTAAAGATATTGCAGAGGGGTTAGTGGCATGCAGCACGATTATGGGCAGTGCATCAGGGAAGATATTGCTTTAATGTATGGGCAATTTCACATGAAAAAAGCGCAATATGGTGCGAAACTGCTTAGAATGAACAAAGAAAAAGGTTGGCTCGTTCCGCCGCCGCTCAATGTGAAAAATTCGAACTGTTAAAAAAGGGTGTTCATATGTTTAGCTAAAAGCTTGCGTAACGCAAGCTTTTACTTTTTGTTCATGAAGGCACGCATTTGTGTTTTGAAAAAGTTCCCCTAAATTTGCCTCCTTGTATCTACAGAATGAAATAATTGTTCTTTTGATTGCACATACCAAAGTTAACCATTATGAAAAGGAGGGAAAACCTGTGTTAAAAAAGATTCTTCATTCCCTTTGTGTTCTATCAGTTACATTGATGCTTTGTGGGGTAGCTGTTTATGCTCAAAATAACAACATGGACGTCGATAACAATACAAACAAAATCGTTCACATGGCTCAAAATGAAGACGTTGCTGATGATAATGACGATGACGATACAGATTGGGGTTGGATTGGGTTGCTTGGTTTAGCAGGATTATTAGGGTTAAGAAGAAGAGATGATAGAAGAGATTAACACCGATACAATGGAATGAGAATGATCGAGAGGAAGTGCCTGTCAAGTAAAAGCACATGTAAAAAGTCTGGGGCTCACCGAAAATGCGAGCGCGTTTTGGGGCAGCCCCTTGTCCCTTAGGTTAACATATATATTGGTGAGGGGCTATATGAGCAATCAAGTTTGGCATGGAAGGACGCATTGGATAATCCTGATTATAAGAAGGGTGCAGCGCCCACAATCAAGCGCTGCACCCTTCATTTTTTTTCGGGGACCGCTGATCCAACTCCAGTGTCTCATCTTTTTGAGTCACATGGAGTTGGTTGTCAGCGGTCATTGTTATGCTGGCATGCTCTATCCGTGCTAAAAGCGTCCATAACGATGATCGTCCATTTCAGATTTGTGAAGGAATGGTTATTTATGAATATTTTGGCTCTTCACCACAAAATGTACTTGACAATCAGGTTGTTTTCTGATCAAGGGTACAAAAAATGCGAAATTTCCTGTATGGTAAAGGTGACCAAACCATCAACCATGGAGGAAATTTCGCATGCAATCTCAGTTTATCAAAGATTTGATCACTTTACCAGGCTTTCTTATTCATGGAGAACGAAAAGAGGGAGAACGATGGATTTTTGAACTTTCCCTCCCTCCTCATTGTCCGATCTGCCCGACTTGCTTCGGACGGACAACCAAAATATCATCGAAACGAAAACAATGGATTCATGGCTATACAAATACGGTCGGTTTATTTTGGATTGAACTTCCCATAGAAAGACGGCGTTGCCAAGCCTGTTTTCTGACGTTCACCGTTTCTTATCCGGGACTTCCGTCTCACAGTATCGCGACGGAATCGTTTCAACATTGGGTCGCCCAGTTATGCATCGGAAAAACGATTCAAGAAGTCGCTCGCTTGTTACAACTCGCCTATACGACAGTAGAACGCTGGTTTTATCAATATGCCCCGGCTCTTTTACCAACATCGAATCCTACAGTAGTATGTGTGGATGAATTCGCTTTCCGAAAGGGACATGATTACGGAGTAGCGGTGATGGACACACAGACTCGGAATGTCCTTTCCATTGCTTCTGGAAAAAATGAAGAAGCCATTGTGGAGGCGCTTCAACCCGTCGCCTCCAAAGTGAAGTATGTTGTCAGCGACTTGGCTCCTGCCATGAGAAAAGCCATTGAAAAGGTATGTCCAAAAGCCATCCATGTTGTTGACCACTTCCATGTGATTCAGTTATTCACCGATGCACTGGAACGTTGTCGCAAATACCTTGCCAAAGGCGGAACCAAACATGGAAGCGTTCGCCGCGTGTGCCGATTGTTAAGCCAACGTCCAGAAAAATTAACAGAAGAAGAGAGACAGGAAGTTCGACAATGGTGCCAAGAAAGTGCTTATTTACGTGATGTCTATCAAGCACTTCAACATTTCCGTTACGTATCCAAAAGCCAAACAAGAAAGCAAGCCGAAACTCGTTTGACCCAATGGTTTGACCGGTACCTTTTTAGCGACTGTGCCGCCGTACGCAGTATTGCCAAGGCACTCATCACCCGAAGAGACGCAGTGCTTTCTTGCATCGTTTTTTCTTACTCAAATGGTCCAATGGAAGGAATCAACAACAAAATAAAATTGATCAAAAGGCGAGGATATGGGTATCGAAATATCCAGCGTTTTACTTTGCGTGTCCGTCTAGAGACCTCTATCACATTTTAACGTAAAAATCAAGTACATCTTTTGGTGATGAACCTATATTATACATGTTTACCAGATAAATGAAATTATAGTTTAAAAAATTCTTTAAATTATGTACAATAAGATAACATACTAATAAGTATACTTTTTCAGAAAGAGGGGAAAATCAAATGAAATTGAAGTTAATACCTTTTGTAGTTCTTTTAATAATTACAATCTTATTAACAGGATGTAACGAGGAAAAAAACAAGAAAAAGTATGATTCAGCAATTAATCAAGTGATTACTTTAGAAAATAAATACTTACAAAAAGAGAAAATATTTTCTGATACCCAAATTTTAAAAAGAGAAGACACAGGTATTATTGTTTTTAAAGACGGAAAATTTATTGAGCTCATATATGATGTTTCAGGAAAACAAATTGAATCCTTATATAAGAGAGATATAGATAATAACTATAAACGTTACCCAAACACAAAAGAAGAACTAGAAAAAGTGGATAAAGATCTTAAAATAATTGATTACACAGAAAATATAGGATTAAAATAAAGATTCTTCACTATACCTTTTCTTTTTTACGCTCGATCGAAAGACCTCGCTACGCCTCCCGCGATGATGTATAAAATTTTGTGTAAAGCATTTTGCTAGAACAAAAGAAAAAAGGTAGGGTATTCTCTGATTTGGACCAACACATTCCAGAGAAAGGAGAACCCTACCTATGTCTAAAAGTATACCGAA
>Ga0310825_100533_pt1 | contig 30608 bp, 31 predicted proteins | sample WT_ome_9_FD_202243 | JGI IMG/M metagenome (GOLD analysis project Ga0310825, IMG submission 202243) | Sorghum-adapted microbial communities enriched on wild type (WT) sorghum from Joint BioEnergy Institute, Emeryville, California, United... ... | reverse complement strand
CTCAGCCGAGCGCTCACGCGCCCTGCCATCCTTCCTTCGCTATTACAACCGGCGAAGGCCTCACAGCTCCCTCGGGGACCGGCCGCCGATCAGCCGCGTTCACAACGTCCGTGGGCAGGACAGCTAGGGCTTGCGCTTGGGCCTCGGCAGCTTACGGCGCTCGAGCGGCTGCAGGTGCGAGACGAACTGTTCGTCGATCAGCGCGTGCAGGGCCCAGGCCGGCATCTCGTCGGCGAGCAGCGGCTCCTCGGCGCCCGGGATCTCGAGCGGCGCCTGGCGCCAAGTGCTCGGGCAGATCATCACCCCGCAGCCGCCCACAACGCCGAAGGCGCCGCGGTGCGCGTGCCCGCAGACCACCCGCTGCGCCTGCGGCTGGCGCGCGAGCACGTCGGCGAGCCCCGTGCGGTCCGGCTCGGGCAGGCCGATCTCGTCCATCGTGTGGATGCCGGTGAGGATCGGCGGGTGGTGCATCGCGATCAGGGTCGGCATCGCCGGCTCCGCCCGGAGCTCGGCCTCGAGCCAGGCGCGGTGCTCGAAGTCGAGGGCGCCCTCGATCTTGCCGGGGATCGTCGTGTCGCAGGCGATCAGCCGCACGCCGCCGATCCGCGTCGTATAGCGGAAGGGCGCGCCGGCGCTGCCGGTGCGCCCGTCGAGCGCGAAGTACTCGCGCACGGCGTCGCGGTCGTCATGGTTGCCGGGGATCACGTAGACCGGCAGCTCGAGCGGGGCGAGCAGCTCGCGCACCCGCTCGTACGCGCGCGCGCCGGGCGTGTCCACCAGGTCGCCGGTGACCAGCACCGCGTCCAGCCGGTTGGGCTGCCTGCGCAGCGCGTCGACGGCGGCGCTCAGCGCGAGGGCGGGCTCGCGGTCGCGCAGGCCGACGGTGATGTGCGGGTCGGATAGCTGCGCGATCAGGGTCGCGTCGGCCATGCGCCCCGGCGTTGGGCTGAGCGGATCAGGCGACCTTCTTCACCTGGTCGTAGCCGACCTCGACCGGGGTCTCGCGGCCGAAGATCGACACCAGGATCTTGAGCTTCTGCGCGTTCTCGTTGATCTCCGCGATCTCGCCGGAGAAGTCCGACATCGGCCCGGAGATCACCTTGACCGACTCGCCGACCTGGAACTGCGCCTTCGTCCGCGGCCGCTCGGCGGTCTCGCGGTGCAGCATCCGGTCGACCTCGGCCTGCGAGAGCGGGATCGGCTTGTTGCGCGAGCCCACGAAGCCGGTGACGCCCGGCGTGTTCTTGACGAGATTCCAGGCGTCGTCCGGTCATCTCCATGTTCACGAGCACGTAGCCCGGCATCGTGCGCTTCTCGACGGGCTCGCGCTTGCCGTCCTTGACCTCGGTCACGGTCTCGGTCGGGACAACCACCTGGCGCACACGCTGCCGCGCCCCCATCGTGTCGATGCGGTGCTCGAGGTTGTTCTTGACCTTGTTCTCGTGACCCGAGTAGGTGTTGATCACGTACCAGCGGAACATCTTCTTGGGCTAGTCCTTGGAGTTCGGGTAATCGGGCGCGGGCGCGACCACCGGGGCTAGATCACGAGCTGGACGAGCCAGCTGAAGAGGGCGTCGAGGGCGCCGAGGTAGGCGGCCGCGACGGCGATGAAGATCAGTGTGACAGCCGAGGCCTGGACCAGCGTCTCGCGATCGGGCCATTGCACGCGGCGCAGCTCGTGCCAGCAGGAGATGAGGAAGGCGATGACGCGGTTGCGCTGCCGCTCCTGCGGCTCCTCGCGCGCGCGCGCCGGCGCTCCTGCGACTCGCGGGCGCGCTGCTTGCGCTCGCGCTCCTGCCGCCGGCGCTCGCGGCGGCTCAGCTTCGCCTCGCCGTCGGCGCTCGGCTTGGCGCGCGACGGGGCCGTCTGCGCGCGCGACGGGGCGGGCGCCTTGGCCTCCTTGGACTCGCCGCGCAGCTCCTCGAGGTTCGCCCCGCGCTCGGCCAGCTCGGCCTCGGCCACGTTGGCCGACTCGGGGACCTGCGTGTCGTGCTGTGCCTGCGCCTGCGCCTGCTTCTGCTGGCGCTGCTGGGCCTGCTTCTTGCGGCGCTCGGCCTTGCGCTGTGCCCTCGTCTTCGCCACGGTCCGCGCCGCTTAGCGGGTCTCCTTGTGCGGGGTGTGGCGCCCGCACCAGCGACAGTACTTGCGCAGCTCGATTCGGTCGGGCGTATTCCGCCGCGACTAGTTCGTCAGGCGTTCATGCGCTGGGGCGGGAGCGGTACTGAGAGCCTAGACCGCTCCCGCCAGCGCTCACCAGACGGCTACGGCGCGATGACGGCGCGCGAGCTCGCCCGCTTGCAGACGAACTTGCCCTTCTTCTTGGCGCTCACGACCGCCTTGTAGCGGCGCGGCGGGGCGTAGGGGTCTGCGGGGACGATCTTGCGCGCGGGGATCGCGAAGCGCCCGTTGGCCTGGGTCTTGGCCTGTCCGACCCGCTTGCGGCCTGCGCGCAGCACGACCTTGCGGTTGGCCCGGCAGACGCGCTTCGCCTTCGAAGGGCCCTTGGGCTTCACCTTGCCGGCGAAGCGCGAGTTGGCGTAGGGATCTTCGGGGTTCCCACTGGATCCGGCCTTGAACGCCAGCGTCACCGTGGCCGGCACTTTCTTGGCCTTCTTCGGCGCCGCCGTGGCGACGCCGGCAACTGCGAGGACGGCGACCAGCGCGATCGCCAATGCCTTGAACCTGTTCACGGTTCCTCCTTTCCGTCTCGTGGCCAGAGCCATCGTCTGGGCTACGTGTTTCGAGTGAAGACGGCGACTACGGCTCAACGACTATCCGAACTGTCGGAAGGCTCGGAACGCTGGCTTCCGGCTGCCGTCGATGAACGACAAACCGGATTGCATCGTCGCCCGGCCGCATTCATCAGAGGTCTGCTTCTGGTCGCGCAGGCCTAACCAGAAGACAGCTGATGCCCCTTGGCGGCGCAGCAGCCTGAATGATTGCCTGAGCCAGCGCGCGTGCTTCTTCAAGCCCACACCGCACGGGTCGGGCGGCTTCGACTCCCACCAAATCTCCGTCGCCCAGAGTGGCCGCCGCTGGCCGCGGGGGAGAATGCGCTTACTCCGTTCGGCCGCACGGAGAGTCCGACGCACTAGCTTGAAGTCCGGCGTCGAGGCATCGTCGGGATGAATCGCACTTCGGTACGGGCCGCCGGAGGTGTTGATCGGATGATGCGCCAAGATGTCGAAACGCGCTTTTTGCTTGCATTTCGCTGGCTTCAGGGCGCGACGACCTCGGAGGCAAAGCACGCGCCGCCAGAAAACGAGCGGACGCGTGCGATGGCCGCCCGGTGGATCTCCGTAGGGCCCAGTCCCTGTCGTCACCACCTTTGCCGTGGGCTGCGCGCGCTTCACGCCGTGGTAAAAGGCGTTGAGCATGCGCCTGTAGTGGATGGCCGCAACCGGTTTGCGACCGACGTACTGAGGCGCTAGGTAGATATCGAGGTTCGCTTCGTTCCACGCCTGGAAGAAGCGCGCCCGCGGCAGATCCCCGTATGTGCCGGAGTATCGCGTGGCAACCGCCCTCGCGAACGCACCGAATGCCTCGGGGTCTGGCTTCCAGGTACCGGGCGCCACACCCGGAGGACGCTCTCCCTGCTCAGCGAAGTCGGGGGCGCGGTTAATCGTGAGGAGCACCGTGAGTCCCCGCGCCGTAGCGTCCTTCACCTGCGCGTCAATTGAGGCAAAGTTGTAGGCGGGGTCGCCCGGATCGGACGGCGAGGTCGGCTTGCTCGTCGCGACGGCGCGCCAGGGCACTGTCAAGCGCACCATCTTCGCTCGCGCCGCCACAGCGTCGTCAAATGCTTGCGCGCGTTGCGCGGGCCCGCTCGAGAACAACGAATCCATGAGCCCCGTCTTGAGCTTCGCGCTCGCTGGCCCAGCTCCGATCACCGCGCCAAGGATGCACGCTGTGACGAGAACCCAAGTCGGACGGGAGCGTGCGATCACCGCTCCGAACCCGAGCGCGCGCGACGTACCGCGGCGTAGGCCACCGCACCAAGAGCGGTAGCGATCAACAGGACTGGCAACGCAAAACCGAGCCCGGAACCGTCGCCTCCCGCGAGAGCGGACACGATCCCTGCTATCCCGGATCTCCCTCCGGCGCCGGGCGCGTCGGTCTCCGCTGGCTTGGGGCGCTCCAGCCCGGTTGCGTCAACGAGGCGTACGACGGCCTCGCCGTCCTCTCCCTTCGCCTCCAGGGCCTCAACCTGGCGAGGCGTAAGCACAGAGGGCGCGGCCCGATCCGACGATCCGCTGGGAACGGTCGTCTTCGTTGGCTTCTCACCACTGGCGCTGGGGATGTGCTCGGTGTACTGGTCGACGCCAGCATTCCCCTGCGCGAAGGACGGCGCCGCACCGAAACCAAACGTGAAGCCGCAAATACAGGCGATCGCGATGATCGTTCGCATCAACCCGATATACGTGCCTGGCTCTCGAAAGCTGACAACGTCAGCTTTCGAGGCTGCGCAACGTATCTAAAGACGAGATGCAAGACACCCACGGGGCAGGCGCGGTAACCGCAGGCACACCGAGGCTCCCCGCCAATTCGATCGCCCAACAGATCGCGAGCTTGGGTCCGTGGCTTGCCCAGGCGGGCTTGCCGTTCCTTTTGGTCCTATACCTGGGCCTGCGCGGAGGGGGCTACGACGTAATCGTCCGCAGCGAGATCGGGATCGCGGCGTGGTGGATCGTGCTCTTCGGCGTCGCGGCCGGCGTTCTGCCCCGCGCCCGCATTCCACGGGGAGCGTGGATCGTGTTTGGTCTCCTTGCAGCTTTCGCGCTCTGGACCGCGCTTGGCATAGCGTGGTCTGAGTCAGCAGAGCGCAGCGTCGCCGAGGTCGGACGCGTGGCCGCCCTGCTGGGCGTTTTCACGCTCGCCGTCTGCGTGCAGGGACGTGACGGACTGGAGCGCACCGTCTCGGGCGTGGCTGCAGCGATCACGACGATCTGCGCGGTGGCGCTCCTCTCGAGACTCCATCCTCAGTGGTTCCCCGCGCTTGAGGCCCCCGAGCTCATGCCGATAGCCCAGGCGCGTCTTCACTACCCGATCAACTACTGGAACGGGCTCGCTGCCTTCGCTGCGATCGGTGTACCGCTGCTCCTTGCGATCGCCACCTCCGGCCGCTCCACGCTGTTACGCGCCCTTGCCCTGGCCGCAGTGCCAGTGCTCTGTCTCACGGCCTTCTTCACGCTCTCCCGTGGCGGCCTAGGTGAGATCGGGGTCGGGGTGGCGCTGCTGTTCGCGCTGCACCCCCGCCGCCTCTCCCTGCTCCTGGTGACCGCGGTGGCGGCGGTTGGCAGCGCAATCCTCGTCGCCGCCGCCAACCAGCGCGACGCTTTGACCGACGGGCTGACGAGCGCAGCAGCGCTGTCGCAAGGGGACGAGATGCTCGCGATGAGCCTGGTCGTCTGTGCCGGCGTCGGGTTGCTCGGCGCCGCAATCGGGCTCGCCGCCCGATACGGCATCGGTCCCCGGCCCTCGATCACCCCACGACAAGCTGGTATTGGCGCGACCAGCGCAGTCATCGTGGTTTTGATCGCCCTCCTCGCCATCGACGCTCCAGGGCGTTTGGGCAATGCCTGGGAGGAGTTCAAGGAGCCGACGCCCGGCCGAGGACCAGAGCGCTTTGAAAGCCTCTCTGGCAGCGGCCGCTATCAGCTCTGGCAGACCGCGGTCGAGGCGAACGAAACGGCGCCGTTGATCGGGATCGGCCCGGGCACCTACGAGTACTACTGGGCCCGGCACGGCACTCGCCCCGGTTTCGTACGAGACGCGCACTCCCTGTTTCTCGAAGCAGCGGCCGAGTTGGGGATAGTCGGCTTAATTCTGGCCCTTGCCTTCATATTTGCGCCATTCGTAGTTGCCCTGACCCGGCTGTCCCGCATGAACCCGTTGCGACGGATCTCGATAGCGGGCGCCCTCTCAGGGTGTGCCGCCTTCGCCACCGCAGCAGCTATCGACTGGGCCTGGGAGCTCACGGTCTTGCCGGTCGCCTTCTTCCTTTTGGCCGCGGCCGTCCTCTGCGCGCGGGAGCCCGGAGAGGACAAGCTACCCGCGTCGCATCGGTTCGTGCGGCTGACCTTGCCGAGCCTCAGCCTGGTCGCGGTAGTCATCGTGGCAATCCCGATGGCCTCCACCGAAGCCATCGGCCAGAGCCAGGCCAATGTGCAAAACGGCACCTTGAGCGACGCGCTCAGCGAAGCAACCACCGCAGAGGCCATACAACCGTATGCTGCGACACCAAAGCTCCAGCAGGCGTTGGTCCTTGAACTGCGCGGAAATCTGCCGGCAGCTGTTCAGGCTGCGCGGTCTGCGACCCACGAGGAACCGACGAACTGGCGTACCTGGTTAGTGCTCTCTCGTCTTGAGGCTCAGGCGGGCAATCCGGGGAGGGCGACGGCAGCCTATCGCCGGGCGCGAAGCCTCAATCCGCGATCCCGAATATTCCAGAGATGAATGAAATCGAACCCGACCTTGTGGGAATAGCTGAACGCCTCTGGCGCGAGCGTCCTCTTCCGAGAGCAAGTTTCCGCGGCAACCTTGAGAGGGATCTGCTGGGCCAACCCCGCCCGCCGCGGCTCCTGAGACTACTCATCACCGCCTACGCCGCTTCTGGGGCCTGCCTGCTTGCCGTAGCGGCAGTTGGGGTCGTCGGCGCAGGGCCTTTCGCCTAGTCTAATCTCGCCTAACCGCACCACCCGCTCTACCGCTCTCGCTGGCGCCCTCAAGGAGATCGCGGAGACGCCGAAGCGACCGCGACAGGATCTGCTGAACGTTGCTCAGCGAGAGGCCGGTCAGCTTCGCGATCTCACTTCCGGCCAAGTCACCCCCAAAGCGCAACGCAATGATCTCGCGCTCTCGCTGACTTAGCCTCTTCAACGCCGCCCAAAGTTCCGGGTCGGGCCCCAACGCAGCCCCATCCATATCCGCGCCTGCGAGGCTGCCGGCCTCCCGCATCGCCTCAGTTTCAAGTTTCCGAATCCGTGATTCCCCGCGCCTGTGATCGATCACAAGGTTCCGCGCTATAGCCAAGAGCCACGTCTTGGCATCCGCACGCGCCGGATCGAACTTGCTCCACGCCCTTAAAGCCCGTTCGAACGTCGCTTGGGTTAGGTCCTCGGCGTCCTCTCGCGAATCCACGCGGAACCCGATAAACCCATAGACATCCCACACGTGCTCCTCGTAGATTCTCTGGAAGTCGGGAGAGCGCGTGGAATCGGCTGTCCCGCGATCCGGTTGCCTCATCCGCCCTCGTCAGACCTCGCCGTCAGTCGTTATAAAGCGCGGTCAGTCTGCTCGGGCGATTAAAGCAGCCACTACGCCCCTTTGCTCACCGGCGTGCCGCCCGGATGTGTCGCGATACTCGCAAGGGGACGTCTCCGCAGGGGTCACCATGGAGTCCCAGGCTTGGTCGTGTGCACCCGCCCGCCGTCGCGTGCATTGCCGGCCACGGCACGTTGGTACACGTTCGTGATGCTCGCTACGTAGGTCTCAGGAGCGTGTGTTGTCTTCGCAGCACGCAACGCGTGCTCGGACAGAGCCTCCCACTTCGCCCGGTCCCCCAGCAGCTCCGCACAAGCGTTCGCAAGCGCTATCGGATCCTTCTCGACCGTCACGCCCGCCCTAGCGTCTCCAACGTACTCAACAAGGCCCCCCACTTCGTACGCGACAACGGGCGTACCGCAGGCCATTGACTCGAGGCACACCAAAGCTCCTGGCTCTTCCCACCTAGACGGCATAACGCAAATCAGGCTCTCAGCGAGAAGCTGCCGCACCCTAGAGGCTGGCAAGGTGCCCAACAGCTTTAGGTTGGAGACCTCTCGAGTGGCGGCACGAAGTTCGTTCTCCAGCGGCCCCCCGCCCGCGAGCCGGACCTGAACGCGCGGTAGACGCCGTGCCACCTCCACGAGATCCCGAACACCTTTCTCGCTTGTCAGTCGCCCCACATAGGTAATTCCGTGACGCTCGGAATGTCCCCTTGGAGACGCAACGAGATGGGGCGTGAAGTTCGGGAGAACCGTGCATTCGATCCCAGCCGCGCTGTAGCGAGACGAAACGGACCGCGATACCGCCACCCATTCGTCAACTGCCGGCACGTGAAACCGGCGCTTGACGCCAAACAACACGGAATTCAGCGCTCGGTACTGCAGCCGACTCTCCGTCTTGTCCACGCGACCACCGGTCGCGTCGGTCGGGTTAGCTGAAATGAACTCGTAGTCATGAACTGTCTGAACAATCGGTATGCCCTTCCTCTCAGCCACCATCAGCGGTGCCACTGAGAGCTGTGGATACAGCTTGTGGGCGTGAACGACATCAGGCGAGAAGTCCTCTATAAGGCGCTCTATCGCGGCTGCCGCCGACCGATTCCAAAGGGCCCGTAGAGCGATAGCGCCCCTCTCTGACCACGAGTGCTGTTCCCGCTGTGCGTGGGTCGTGATCGGCGCCACAAACGCCCCGGGAATCTCGGACTCGCCCCCCATAGTGCTCAGCCACATGACGTCATGACCGGCACGATTGAGCGCAACGGCCAAGTCCAAGCAATGACGGTCGGCGCCGCCTGTAACCCTAGAGAACTTGTTGAGGAGGAGAATCCGCATCGTCGGTGTTACTGGCGTCCTCGTCGCGCATCGGCCGATATTGTGCGGCGCGCAGAAGCGTATATGCATGCCAGAGTCTTCGACCGCGTTTCCCCCACTCGCTCGATATTGTGCGCTGGATCCTCCGCCTCGCCGACCGGAGCGCTGCGACCGGATCGGTTCGCGATCTTTCAGTTTCCATGACGGGAACCGCATGTCGACCTAGTCCCCTCGATCAGAGCTGGCACCGAGGCGGTGTAGCCATGGCCTCGAGCTACTGCGGTGTCCGACCGAGGCTAGGCAGACTCGCGATCGCCGTGGAACTACGTTCGATTAGCTCACCGAGGAAGCTAAGCGCGTACAGATGAGCAGCATCGTCGACGGTCGCATCCGTACGGGCGCCCTCACTCTGATCGATCAAGCGGCATCGAGCCTGACGAACCTGATGGGCAACGTCGCAGTTGCGACCACCGGCACGGTCAACGAGTACGGAGCCTTCGGTACCGGCGTCGCGATCGCCCTCCTGATGAACGACCTCGCCACTGGCGCGGTCATTGAGCCGCTCCTTGTCCAACATCGCGACGATCCCAAGCGGGGAGCCAAGGCTTGCTGGTACCCACTCTATCTTGCGACGCCCCTCGTGGTTGTGCCCTTCCTGTTCGACCTTCCCACGACTCTCTCGATCGTACTCGCGAGTCTGCCCGCCCTGTGCGGAGCGCTTACCGTGCGGTACTTCCTGCTCGGCCTGGGTAATCGCGCCGGCGCGCTCGCCGTCGATCTCGCGTGGCTTCTGGTAACCGGCTGCGCGTTGGCAGCTCTGAGCGCACTTGGCGCCCTTACGCCCGACACCTCTGCCATTGCCTGGTGCGGCGGAGGCGTCGTCGGATGCATCATCGGCGTTGTGTGTTGCCGCGCAGGCCTAAAACCCGCGGCGGGGTTGCTGAGCTACTTTCGGAGCGACTGGCGCCTTGCCGCACCCTGGGCTATCGAACACGTTGTTGCGCGAGGAACGGCCCAAGGGCTCACCTTCATCATCTTGGCGGCGTACGGCCTCGCTGGCACGGCAGCGTATCGCGGTTGCCTGACCCTCTTGGGGCCTATCACGGTCCTTCTCGGGGCGCTCAGGTTCGCTCTGCTTCCCGAGTTCCTAGCCAAGGGCACTCGCCACCTGCTCCGCAGAAGTGTCGCCTTCTCCGTCACATGCGCCGCGATCGTGCTGCTCGTCGGAGTCGCATTGCTGCTCATCCCTGATCGCGTAGGCACCGCATTACTCGGGTCGACGTGGGGCGCCGCATCAGCGCTTCTGCCTTTTGCCCTAGCGCACCGCGTTGCTGTAGCCGCAACTGGCGGCCCCTCCTTAGGCCTCAGGATTGCGCGCGTTGGATTCGACAGCCTCTTCCTGCGCGTCGCCTCCACTCTTGTCGTGCTCAGCGGAAGTGCTCTTGCCGTTGGTTTTGGCGCGTCGCTTGAAGGAACCCTAGGGCTCGCAGCAGGATTGACCGCCCTGGTTCTACCTTTCTGGTTCCGGCGCATTCGTCACGCCACGACGTAGGCACGCTCACCTTTTTCCGCAATGACCGAACTCGGACCAACGGTAATCATCGGAGGCGCGCAAAAGGCAGGCACAACCAGCCTCTACTTCTATCTCGCACAGCACCCCGACATCCACGTATCGACCATAAAAGAGCCCGGGTACTTCGCCTTCGATGCCCACCAACGGTGGGCCGGCCCGGCTGGCCGATCGTTTCGCGCCTCCCTCGTAACCGCACCCGCTGACTACTTGAATCTCTTTCGAGCTGCGGGGAATGCGATCCACCGATGCGAGGCCTCAACGTACTACCTGTCGTCACCCGATGCCCCCGCGCGCATCGTTGAATTTGATCCCGCGATCCGCATGATCTTCCTTCTTCGTGATCCCGTTGAGCGCATCCGATCGGCCTTCCACTTCCTCCGGCAGCGAGGCTTCGAACCACTCAACGACGTGCTAGCCGGCGTGCGCGCGTGGGACGAAAGAAGGAGCGCCGGCTGGCCACCATACTTCGACTACATCGGGCTGAGCAGCTACGCGACTCATCTCCGCCGATACCTGTCGTTCTTTCCAGCCGAGAGCATCCTTTGCATCAATTACGAGCGATTCCGCGAGTCTCCGATCTCGGTACTACGCGACGTGGAGCGCTTTCTCGGTCTTCCTGCTCACGCGAGTTACAACACAGGAGTCAGGCATAATGTCACCGGAGCCTCCCGTTTCCGCATGCTGCAGAGGGTTCTGGACGCGGGTAGAGCCGACTTGAGGGGCAAATTGCGGCAGCTTGCTCCAGACTGGGTGCACCGCACCGTCGTTCAGTTACGAGCGTGGAACACACAGAGCGGTCCGCGCCTGGATCCCGCCGAACGCGACACCCTCCGCGTCCTGCTCGAGGAAGAGGTCGAGGGAGTGCGTGCGCTATTGGGCGGCGAGTTCACTGCGGAGTGGCAGAGCTTTCAGCCATGAAACACGACGCGGACCTGACCGCCCCTATCCCTGATCACCTCGGACGCGGAGATCCGCGGCTTTACCTCCGGCAAGCACTTGCTCGCGATGTCCGACTGCTCCCCCTTTTTCGCTTCTTTGCCTCCGCGGACGGTGATCGTTGGCCGAGGTCGAGCACCGGGATTTGCATCGACGGTTTCCCGCGAAGCGGTAACAGCTGGGCAGTTGCGACCTTCCGCAAGTGGAATCCCAACGTCCTGATTTCCCATCATCTTCATGCTCCGGGGCCTGTCATCGCGGCGCTGAAGCAGCGCATACCGACGGCCGTCCTGATTCGCGATCCAGCGGACGCCGTGGCTTCTTACCTCATTTATCGTCGCGGCGCCATAAGCGTTCGCTGTGCTTTAGCCGCGTACATCTCCTTCTACCTTCCGCTGATGAGATATAGGGACAAGTTTGTGCTCTGTCCGTTCGACGATGTCATCGCGGACCCTCGGAGCATCGTCAGTCGCGTGAACTCCCAGTTCGGCACTAACTTCCATTGCTCTCCATTGGACGCACAGAGTCGCAGCGAGGTTCAGGACGAGATCAAGTCCCGAGGACGTGCGCTTGGCGTCGACCTTCGATATCAAGCTGCAGCGCCGCAAGCCGAGCGGGTCGCGCTTGCTCGCGAGGTAAAGAGGCAGGTGGTTGCCAACTCGCTATACGTACGGGCGCAGGTCACCTACCGGGAAATCGCTGCCCCATGATTCGGTCTACGAACAGCTAAGAACGCGAAGACCGGTACTGCTCGTAGACGTAGGCATCGTACGAGGTCGCCTTCCGCGCACGGTTGATAACCATGCCAAGGATTGGAGCCTTTAGCTGCGTGAGTTGGTGCTGGAGTTCATCCGCCTCGGCTTCGCTCGTCGAATCGAGATCGATGACAAGCATTACTCCGTCAACAGCCTTCATGAGGGGCAGGGCATCCGGGACCCCGAGCGCCGGAGGAGTATCGATGACCAGCAGCGAGTAGCGGGTCGATAGCTCGTCCAGGAGCTCTCGCATCCTCTGGCTCTCGAGCAGAACCTGGGGGTTAGGCGGGCTGGCTCCCGCCATCAGGACGGCACCGTCGTTGATCTTGGCTGAGCTGCCGCCAGGAGTTCCAGGTAGGAGAGGCCGAAGGGCCTCATCCAGCTCGACTTGGCCGCTCAGGTACTCCGCCAAACCTGGTATTGACTCTACACCGAGACGACCCGCCAGACTGGGGCGGCGCAGGTCCGCTTCAATCAGCACGACCGGCTCGCCCATCCTCGAGCTTGCTGCAGCGAGGCCACAGGCAACCGTGGATTTACCCTCCGCTGGAGCCCCCGACGTAATGAGAACACTCTGAACACGGCGATCTGCATTGAAGTAGCGCAGCTGGGTCCTGAGCATCGCGAAGGCATGATCGGCAGAGACGACCTCGAGCTCCCGAGGGGTATTGAAGGGCTTGTCCAAGCCCGGCGTCCGCGGCACAACAGTCAGCACCGGGTAGCCGAGGCGGTCCCGGGCAGCATCTACGCTCGTGAAACGCCGATCGGCACGGTGAACCGCCACCGCTGCGAGAACGCCGAGTAGTAGGCCAATGGTCCCACCGACAATCAAGTTCCTTCGCATGTTGGGCTCGGTGGTCGCCGCGGTCGGATCCGCGCGCTGCACGAGCTCAGCATTCCCCGTCTGAAGCGCTTCGATCGCGCGCAACGAACTTGCTTCCCGCCGAAGCGAGCGCGCAGCGGCGACCTCGCCCTGATTCTGGAGATCCTCGACTTCCCGTTCGACCAGCCTCCGGGCGTCGGCGATTCGTTGACGATCGGCCTCGCGCCGGAACTCGATGTAGTTCTCCGCGAAGGCGTTCGCGACCAGCGCGGCCTCTTCCGGGTTCTTGGCGGTGGCCTCAACCGCCACGATGTCCGACTGGCCTTGCGGCACGATCTTGATCGCGTCTTCAACCTCGTCAGCCGACATCGGCACGCCCGGATCATCGGCGGTGCGATTTGCCACGGCGGGAAGCGAAACGAGACGCAGATTCGTGGCAGCCGCCCTCTCCTCGTCCTCTACTCGAAGGATTGATACGCCAGCAAGCTGCTGATCAAACCCCGGATCCCTAAAGAGAAGATTCGCCGTGACCGTGTAGGTGCGCGGCTGCAGCCACGACGCGGCGCCAACAAGAGCGACGACGACGAGCGCCACCGCCAGCGCAACGGGCCAGCGGCGTCTCGTCGCCCTGCCAAGCTCGGTCAATAGAGGAACCTGGATAGACGCCATCAGCAATCGCGGAATCCTAACGGAGACCCTCTTCCCCCGACCCCGATTACGTTCCTCACCCTGGCGACCACATTTGGCCGCAGCGAGACGTTCTCCCGACCCAAACAATTGGCCTTAGGATCATCCCCGTGTCGACGCCTGGCAGAACCTTGGGGCCGCGTCAACCCCTCGCGAATCCCGAGCCGGCACAGCACGCCCTGCCGCATCCCCGAACCCACACATGGATCCTATTGGGCCTAGCTGCGGGCGCGTGCGCCGGGCTCGGTTGGTATGTCGCCGCGCCTTCGCACAACGGCTTGCTGCTGGCGCTGAGCTGCGCGATCACGATGATCCCCTTCGGATGTGCTCACCTCGCCGCGCCGCAGCGAATCCTTCAGCCGATCTCGCTGCTCGGCTTCACGATGCTCCTCGGCATCGTCGGCCAGACTGCGTTCCTACTCATGGCAGCGACCCCCCAAGAGGCCGACGACCTTCTGAGCGGAGTCGGCACGGACGGCTTGGCCCGAGGCCTACTTGCAACTGCGGCCGCGACAGTTGCGCTCGGTATCGGATTTCTCGCGGCTAGCCCTGTGAAGCGGAGCTCGGCCTTGGTCCAGGTCTTCGCAAGCATGCCGCGACCCAAGGCCGATCGCCTCGACTGGATAATCGCGATCCTTCTTCTTGTCGGATTTCTCTCCTTCGCTCTCTACGTCGCCACCGTAGGGGCGTCGAGTCCCGCCGAGCTCTTCACCTCACGAAAACGCTTTGGTGAGGTGTCCGGCGAGCCGACATCGCATGGACATCTGCGCCTAGGCATTTCCATGGCCTCCATCGCCGGCATGCTTGCCGTGTATGCGCTGGCCGAGCGACTGGCCCCTATGCGCTCCCGAACGGGACTACTCGCCGCCCTGAGCTTTGTGATCACCTTCACTGCGGCGTTTTTCACGAGTAGTCGTGCAAGCCTGTTTTTCCCGCTTCTGATCTGCCTGATCACCGCAATCTCCGTGCGCGCACGTGAACCTCGTCCGACAGTGCTTGCGCTCGCAGTTGGTATCGCCGTGTTCTCCCTCGCCGTACTCGCCGACGCACGTGCAACGGGTCAAGGCGCGAGCACAGACACTGAGCGCCACTCCATCCTCAAGACAGTGGTGGCTGGGCGCCAGTGGATGGATATCGGGCCGATCTCAGCTGTGATCACTAAGGTCCCTGACGCCGTTCCCTATCAGAGGGGGTGGAGCTTAGTTTCATGGACTTGGGCGCCAATTCCACGCGTCCTATGGCCCGAGAAACCCCCAGTCCGTCTTGCGCCTGAAATCAGTCCCGCCGTCTTTGGTTACACACACCGTCGGAAGACTGGCGATCCCCCGGGGTATTTTGCCGAGCTTTGGCTGAATGGAGGCTTGCTCGCTCTTTGCACGGGTGCCTTCATCCTTGGCGCGCTTCTGCGATGGATCGACGGCTTCCGAGTACATGCCCCTGGGACCCACGGCATCACGGCTTTGCCCTACGCCGTCTTAATGGCCGTATTCGGATTGTCGCTGCCGATTGGTGACGTCACGGGCTCCGTGATGTTACTCGCGAGTACCCTTCCATTTCTGCTGGCAGCGGTATGGCTTTCCACGCGGGGGCAGCCGGCAGCGACTACTGGGTTAGTACCGCATCAAAACGGAGCCTGATAGCCATACCAGGCAGCGCCCTCTTCGACGATCGGCCAGAGGCGATGCCATTCCTCACGCGTAGGCAAGCGGGCTCCGATCCTCGACGGATTACGCACCTCCTCTGGCGGCCTTACCGCTTGACGCCCCAGATCGCTCAGGTCGTCACCGGAAGCCGGCTCCACAACTCCTTCAATCTCCGCGAAGGTCGCCTCCGGAGAGCGAATCAGATCCTCGTATTTCACCTCTAGCCACTGTTTTTCGGGCAAGCCCTCTCCGGCCAACCGAGCAGCTCTGACAATACCCGCCCACTGGTGAGCCGCCACCTCGAAGGCCGAAGCTTTGGACCCTAGCCCTGCCATGCCCTGAACTCGGGGGCCATACGTCCTGCGCCGCCCTCGTATCCGAAGCTCGATCTCGTTCATGACGGCACGTGCACCGAAGACGAGAGCCGCGCGTGCCGCCCATGGCGAGCTGAAGGCTCGGGTGATCGTTCGGCGCCGCCTTACGTGCAGTGGCTGCCGCACGTCATCCGGCTTCGGTCCAGTCCCCATCGGTCGACTGTGCTCTCTCCTCATCCAGCCATATGCGATCTCGGGGATGACATCAGCCGGGTTCCTGACTACATGTATGACTCGGAGATCTGGAAAGGTGGCATGCAGAAACTCGAGTGACAAGGCGTGGTACGCGTAATCGTCGACGTAGCGATTAGCGTTGCGCTCCTTCACGGCTGCAGCGCACGCCGAATGAACGTACCTGCGCACCCGTGCTGTTGCTGCGCGTGCTGAAACACCATCCGAGCCATCTACTCGGGGAAGGCCGCCCCAGATCCAGATCGGCTCCTCGATATAGGCGAAGCCTCTGCTTCGGCCAATCGCCTTTGCGACCACCGACTTGCCGGAGCGCGGGGCGCCAGTGACGAAGACTGGTTTGGTGATAGTCAGTTCCACATTCACCCGTCCAGCGACGTTGCTAGACTCCCGCCCTCCTCATGGCCGACACACGGGAGCGAGTGCGCCGCGCGTATAGCCAGCCGCGCGATCGATACGACCGCAAACGCATTCACGACCCACGCGGACGAATCCTTACCGACCACGATGTTCCGCTTTTCCTTGAGCTGCTGCCAGCGCCGATGGGCGGCGAGCATGTGCTGGAAATAGGAGCGGGGACTGGGCGTTTCACGCTCCCCGCGCTCGACGCCGGGTACCGCTTGGTCGCCACGGACGTCAACGAGGCGATGCTGGCTGAGCTGAAGTCCAAGGTTGCGGACCGCTCCGAGGCGGTGCGCTTGCAGAAAGAGGACGCGTTCGGACTCTCGTTTGGATCGGGCAGTTTCGACTTGGTCTTCTCCATCCATGTCGTGCCACGGTTTCTTACGCTCAGCGATCAACGCGCCGCCATCTCGGAAATGGCGCGGGTCCTGAAGCCGGGCGGGCGTTTGATCTTCAACTACCGGAATCGCCAGTCGCTCGTCTACGGTCGCTTCTATCGGGGACACGCGACTTCATCAGACGAGATCGCAGCCATACTGGCGGACCACGACCTCGAGATCGAGGAACAACGAAGCAAGTTCTTGCTGACCCGCGCACTCGTTGATCGACTGCCCGTGTCCTTCGGAAAGGCGATCAGCCACTTGGATCGGGGGCTGCGCTTCTTGCCGCCGACCCGAGCTTGGGATGTATTCGTGCGGGCAGCGAAGCGCTAGCGGCCTCCACGGCCACCGTGAGCACCTCGCGCTCACCGCGGAGAGGAATCGGAAACGAGTACCTGCAGCATCTCCTCAAAGGACTCCGCGAGTCCGGAGGGGGAAAAGTGCTTTCGGGCAAACTCCAAAGCTGTCCTTGATCGGCGCTGGAGCTCATCCGGCTGCGTGAGTACGCGCGCGGCCTCCTCGGCGAAGGTTTCCGGGTGCTCGGAGTTCGTGACCCAACCAGCGTTCGATGTATTGAGCAGTTTCGCGATCTCGCCGTCCGGGTGGACCGACGCTAGTACGGGCAAACCGGCTCCCAGATAGTTCATGACCTTCGAAGGAACGTTGAACTCTGCCCCCTCGTAGTGCTGAGTCACAGCCCCAAGATGGGCTCTAGCGAGGTGCTGGGTCAGCTGCTCATCTGACACGAGGCCCTCAAGACTCACACGATCGGTGCTCACTACGGCACGGACCTCGGGCTCAGCAACGCCCGTCCCCGTGATGACCAATCTAGCGCCGATCTTCGCCAGATCGTCATTGCTCTCAAAGGCTCGGACAATCGCTGGCAAGTTCTGGGACTTGCCAATGTTCCCCATGCACAGAATCTCTGGTGGATCACTCTTGACCGACCGGTCGGGAGGCTGCGCAGCAAGAGGGCGCGTAGCCGGATCGTAGATCCGCACGATCTTCTGCGAGGGAACCCCCTTCGACAGAAGGTTGTCGCGGAACGTCTCGGAGAGAACCACCACCTTCGCGGCGGCGCCATAAGCGGCGAGCTCAAAACGTCGGGCTAGCTTCATGCCAAGGCCCCCGTCTGAGAGATACCCGGTCGACACCGCGCCATCGGGCAGGATGTCCTTCAGCCAGATCACGAGCGGAACTCGGCGGAGACGGCTTGCGATCATCGCCGGCAGTAGCGCGGGGAAGCACGGCGAAACCGCGACTATCACGTCCGGGCGCCCCAGAAAAGGCGTGGCAAGTGTCTGCGAAGCAGTGAAGCTCAGCTCTTGTAGGATCCGCCGCGCGCCGCTCGAGCGGCCGGGTATCAGGGGAAGGCGGAGAATCGGAATCCCCTCTCTGACCTCGCGGTAGGGGCGCCCGCGCCAGCCCCAACGAGGCTCCGGATAGTGGGGGTGCGCCGCGACTACCTCGACCTGGTGGCCGCGCTCGGCCATTGCGAGGGCATACGCCCGGCTTACAGGTGCGATCCCGAGCGGTTCTGGCGCGTAGTTGTAGGACCAGAGCTGAATTCGCATCGGCCGAGAGCTCAGGCGAGGGTCGGCTCACCGATGAGCTTGCGCTCGACCTGCTTGAAGATCCAGTTGTAGGTCTTCTCTAGGCCATCACGCAGCTTGATCGAGGGCTCCCAACCGTACTTGGCCTTGATCAAAGTGTTGTCGCTATTGCGGCCTCTAACTCCCTGTGGTGCGTCCAAGTTGTACTTGCGCTCAACCTTGATTCCGGCGATCTCCTCGACGATGTCCACGAGCTGGTTGATCGTGACGAGCTCAGAACTGCCGAGGTTGATCGGCTCCACCGGTGGGCCCTCGGTGATCATCTGGGTGCCGTAGATGCAGTCGTCGACGTACATGAAGCTGCGCGTCTGCTGGCCATCCCCCCAGACCTCGATCTCGTGGTTACCCGAGATCTTTGCCTGGGCTATCTTGCGGCAAATAGCTGCGGGCGCCTTTTCGCGGCCGCCATCCCAGGTGCCGTGCGGTCCATACACGTTGTGATAGCGAGCAACGCGCGTCTCGAGGCCAAAATCCTCATAGAAGTGCCTGCACATCCGCTCGCTGAACAGCTTCTCCCAACCGTAGCCATCCTCGGGCATCGCCGGATAGGCGTCAGCTTCCTTCAAGGGTTCGATATCGGGCGAGTCCTGCTTCCCGGCGGCGTAGACACACGCCGACGAGGCGTAGAAGTAGCGACGGACGCCATTCTCCTTGGCGCCCATCAGCAGGTGGGTGTTTATCAAGACAGAGAGCATGCAAAGGGCACGGTTGTTTTCGATAAACCCCATGCCTCCCATGTCCGCCGCCAGGTTGTAGACCGTGTCGATGTCCGCGGTAGCCTCGAAAGCTGCCTGCTTTTCGCTTAGATCGGCGACGAGATTCTCGGCCGCGTCGTGACGTTGATACCACCGATCAAGCGACTTGATGTCAACGGCGCGTACCTCATGGCCCTGGTCGAGCAAGTGTGCAGTGAGGTGCCCTCCTATGAATCCACCAGCACCAGCAACGAGAACCTTCCTTGACACAGTCTTACCTCTTGTTCGTCGACCTAGGTGAGTTGCCTTGCGACCCGTGAAAGTCAGTAGGCGCCCCGACCATCAATGATTGCACTTACCGTCCGCACCAGAAGCTTGAAGTCGTCCGTGAGCCTCCAGTTAGTGACATACGCGTAGTCCAGCTGCACCATCTTCTGGAACGGGATCTCACTGCGGCCCAAGACTTGCCACGGACCAGTGATGCCGGGCCGGACGTTGAATCGCGCACGGTAGCGACCAGCTACCAGCGAGCTCTCTTCCTCGATGAGAGGCCGAGGGCCGACCAAACTCATCTCTCCCTTGAAGACGTTAATCAGCTGCGGAAGCTCGTCCAGGGACCGCCGGCGCAGCTTCGCGCCAAACCTTGTGATGCGCGGATCCTCGGCAATCTTGAACATGCCGTCTGTGCGTCGGTTTAGCTCGGCGACGAGATGCTTGTGGTCATCGGCGCCGTCCACCATCGTGCGAAACTTCAGCAACTCGAACGGCTCACCACGGAAGCCGGTCCGCTTCTGGCGAAAGAAGACAGGTCCAGGGGAGTCGAGCTTGATGCGAACCGCGCAATAGGCGAAGAGAGGTGTCAGGGCGACCAAGGCGGCGCCGGAGATCACAACGTCCATCGCCCGCTTGAGCGCCCTTACGCTCCGAGGGCGCTCGGTCGTGGGCAGAGTGAGCACCGGCATCCCCTCCATGAAGTGCAGTTCCGCATCCCAGCGAAAAACCTCTGAATCGCTCGGGATGAGATCGACCTTTACGCCGTGCTCAGAGAGCGTGCGGAGAACACCAGTGCGCTCGTCAAGGCCCTCATATGAGCTTGCCAGGATGACCCGATCGGCGCGAGCCTCACGAACCGCGCCGGCGAGCGCGACCGCACGCTCCTCGGGACTTCCCAGCTCGTCAAACTCGATCGTGCGAGTAATTTCAATCCCGTACTCCGGATGACGCTCAAGCAACGCGCAGACCAAGGAGGCATCGTCCGGATGGCCGAGAAGAAGCGCACGCTGCTGATACCACGACCGACGCTCCGCATAGCGACGGGCGAGCGCTCGAGCTACTAGCACAGCTGGGACCATCAGAAGCCAGAGCAGGATCGTGGGAACGATCGACGGCGTGCCCGGAGCCAAGAGAGCCTGGAGAATGAAGAGACCCCAGGCCCAGCCGCCGGAGAGCTGAACAAGACGCCCGATCTCAGTGGCGACGGTGTGCTCGATGCGTCTCTCATCGACGTGGTACATGCCGGCGACCGTGGAAAGCACCGTCCACGAGGCCACCGCCATCGGTACGGTCACGAGCGGAACCGCGATCATGACCGGCGCCCCGCTCACCAGGAGGTCTGCTAGCCGATCGATGCCCGCGAGCAGAGCGATCACGCCGAGCAAGGCAATTCCATCCGACAGAGCCAGGACGCGACGCATGTGGTACCCGCGTCGATCGGCACCCAAGTCGCGTTCGCGCTCGATCGTGCGCACCTGAACACGCGGCCGATCGGCATCGGATACGCGGTTCCGCTCGAGAACGCGCTGAGCGCCGGACGCTGTTCGTTCCAGCGCTACCCCGTCGCCAACCGCGATTTCCGCTTCGCCCCCGGGGGCGGGATTCACTTCGGCCTCCGATGCCACGCGGGCAAGAGTCCTGCCCTCATTGCGGTTTCTGACAACTCCCTCGTGCTTGGAGTCCTCATCGGCCGCACAGGCCGACCGCCTTACGGGAAGCCCCCTGGCATCCCCCGTTCGGCCGTGGCCTCTGCCGCCTACCGAGCGGATTATGACAGAGCCGTCTGCGGAAGCCCGCAGAAAGCGGCGCCCAGTTGCTCCGTGGCGGCTGCCGCGGCTTCACGTCGCGCCACGCGCGCCCGTCTGGTGCATCGTCCAAAAAACCGCTTGGACATGGGCGATCCGCTTGCTGTGAGCAAAGTGTGAAAGCGCTAGCATTTGGCTCGTCCTTCCCCGCAGGGGGACCCGGAGGAAGTCAAGGAGGAAGGGATCAGGGAGTGCGACCGCGTGATCGGCGTCGGCTTAGCGCAGAGTAGGGCGCGCCCCTCACGTCTACCCCGGGGGTCGCTGACGTCGATTCCGAGGCCGAGCTCTCCCCTTCCGGCTCGATAAGTCCCGCCGGCGCCTTACCTCTCTCAGGCGTCGGCGGGACGGCCTCGGGTTCCCGTCCGCTCGCGGGGACGTAGGTTCGGTGCGGGCGCGCGGTCTCGCTGGCCGCGGCGTCGCGATGCGCGGCGCTTCAACGCGCGCGGATGCTGGCGCGGGCTAGTGCTTGGCGGCGGGGTCGCGCAGCAGCTCGCCCTCGACGCTCTCGTCGTGCGCGGCCTCGACCTCGGCCGCGGACTTGGGCTCCTCGTCGCGGTTCTTGCCCGTGATCGAGTCCTTGAACTCGCGCAGGCCGCCGCCCAGGGAGCGGCCCAGCTCGGGCAGCCGCTTGGGCCCGAAGATCACGAGCACGACGATGAGGACGATGACCAGCTCGAGTGGTCCGATATTGGGCATGTACTGATGCTACCCCTTGGTAGCCTCGGGCACCCGGCCGGCCGCTTGCCGCTCGCCCGCGCGCTGCGACGCCTGGGCGCCGTCGTAGCCGTCGTCGCCGGACATGAGGGCGTGCGGGGTGCCGGTGCCGAAGTCGTAGGGGCCGCCCACGACGCGCGGGATCGCGTCGAAGTTGAAGCGCGGCGGGGGCGAGGGGACGAGCCACTCGATCGTGCGCCCGCGCCAGGGGTTGGCGGGGGCGCGTGGGCCGAAGCGCCAGCTCACGATCGCGTTGTAGAGGAAGATGAGCTGGGCGGCGCCGAGCACGAAGCCGAAGATCGAGACGACGAGGTTCCAGTCGGCGAACTGGTCGGCGTAGTCGACCACGCGGCGCGGCATCCCCTGCATGCCCAGCCAGTGCATGGCCGCGAAGGTGCCCCAGGTTCCGACGAAGGTGAGCCAGAAGTGCAGGCGCCCGAGCCGGGCGTCGTACATCCGGCCCGTGATCTTCGGGAACCAGTGGTAGATGCCGGCGAAGATCGTGAAGACCGAGCCCGCGAAGAGCACGTAGTGGATGTGGGCGACGATGAAGTAGGTGTCGGAGACGTGGATGTCGAGCGGCACCAGCGCCACCATCACGCCCGAGATCCCGCCGACCACGAAGGTGCAGATGAAGCCCAGGGCAAACAGCATCGCGGCGTTGCCCGTCTGCAGCACGCCCTGAACGAGGGTCGCGAGCCAGCTGAAGATCTTGATCCCGGTCGGCACCGCGATCAGGACCGAGGTCAGCATCATCGGCACGCGCAGCCAGCTGAACATGCCCGAGACGAACATGTGGTGCGCCCAGACCGAGTAGGAGAGGACGACGATCCCGATCAAGGACAGCGCCATCAGCCGGTAGCCGAAGATCGGCTTGCGCGCGTTGGTCGAGATCACCTCCGAGACGATCCCGAACCCCGGCAGCATCATGATGTAGACGGCGGGGTGGGAGTAGAACCAGAAGATGTGCTGGTAGCTCAGCGTGTCGCCGCCGAACGCCACCTGGAAGAAGTTGGTGTGCAGCACGCGGTCGAAGAGCACCATGAACTGGGCGCCGGCGATGAACGGGGTGGCGCCGACGACCAGGATCGACGTCGCCAGGTTCGCCCAGCCCAAAAGCGGCATGCGCCACATGGTCATCCCGGGCGCGCGCATCGTGAGGATCGTGACCAGGAAGTTGAGCGCGGCCATGATCGAGGACGCGCCCGCGAACTGGACCCCCAGGTTGAAGAACGACTGGCCGAGCGGTGCCCCGGTCGATAGCGGCGCGTAGCCCGTCCAGCCCGCGTCGAAGGCGCCGCCGGGGACGAAGAAGCTCACCAGGAAGAGGATCCCGGCGAAGGGCAGAAGCCAGAAGCTGAGCGCGTTCAGGCGCGGGAACGCCATGTCGGGCGCGCCCAGCATCAACCGCAGCACGTAGTTGGCGATCCCGGCGAAGACCGGGATCACGAAGAGGAAGATCATCAGCGCGGCGTGGACCGAGAAGAGGCCGTTGTAGAAGCCGGGGCTGACCAGCTGCGTGCCCGGCTGGGCGAGCTCCGCGCGGATCCCCATCGCCAGCGCGCCGCCGATGAAGAAGAAGACGAAGGTGGTGACGATGTACTGGACGCCGATCACCTTGTGGTCGGTGTTGAAGCGCAGGTAGTCGCGCCAGGAGTCGGCGCCGTGCTCGGCGTGCTCGTCGGCGGGCAGGCGGGCGCCGCGGGCCCAGCGCAGCCAGTAGTCGAAGCAGCCGATTCCGTAGAGGAAGCCGAGCGGCGCGGTGATCGCCGGCACGATCACGTGCGGGTAGCCGGTCTGCTCGGTCTGGAAGAGCTCGAGCCCGGAGATGGCGCGCAGGACGATGACCAGGGCGAAGCCGAGCGCGCCGCCGATCACGAACCAAAGCAGCGCCCGCGGCCAGCCTGCGCGGCGCAGGGGCGAGCGACCCGGACGCTCGCCGCCTGCACGCGCGGCGCCCGGGGACTCCTCTGTGCCGCGTCGGCGAACGGGCGCTGCGAGGGACATCGCCTCGAAGCTACGTACTCGCGCCCTGCGTGTCCAGTATATCTCTGGAGCTCATCTGATAAGTACTGTGTATGAGTGAGCTTCGTCGCCTGCGCTACTTCCTCGCCGTGGCCGAGGAGCTTCACTTCGGCCGCGCCGCCGAGCGCGTGGGCATCGCCCAGCCGGCGCTGAGCCAGCAGATCCGCCGGCTCGAGGAGGAGGTGGGCGTGCCGCTCTTTCACCGCACGAAGCGCAGCGTCGAGCTCACGGTGGCCGGGCGCGCGATGGAGCCGGAGGCGCGGCGTGCGCTGGCGAGCGTCGAGCAGGCGATGGAGGTGGCCCGCCGCGCGGCGCGCGGGGAGGTGGGCCACCTCACGGTCGGCTTCGTCGAGACCGCAGCCACGGCGCTCGTGCCGCAGGCCGTGCAGCGCTTCCGCGCCGACTTCCCCGGCGTGGCACTCACCCTGCGCGAGCTGCCGGTCTCGGCGCAGCTCGAGGGCCTGCACGCGGGCACGCTCGACGTCGGCATCGTGCGCCCGCCCTTCGATCCGGCTGGCCTCGAGATCGCGCAGGTGCAGGAGGAGCCGTTCGTGGTGGCGGTGGCGGCCTCGTCCGAGCTCGCGGCGCGCCGGCGGCTATCGCCGCGCGAGCTCGCCGGGCTGCCGCTGGTGCTGCTCGCGCGCGAGGTCGTGCCCGGCCTGCACGATCAGGTCATCGGGCTCTTGCAGGAGCACGGCGGCGCCACGATCGCCCAGGAGGCGACCAGCATCCAGGCCGTGCTCGGCCTCGTCGCGGCCGGCCTGGGCGCCTCGCTCGTGCCCGACTCGGTCCGCACGCTCGAGCGCCACGGCGTCGCGTTCGTGCCGCTCCACCCCTCCCCCCGCTCGCGCCTCGTCGCGATCTCGCGGCGCGCGGATCGATCGCCGCTGGTAGCGCGGTTTGTGGGGGCGATGGAGCGGGCGGTGAGCGCTGGGGGTTGAGCTCGGCAAACGCTCTAGTTTGAGGCCGGCAAACGCTCGGGTTTGATCCGGTCTTCAGAGGATCTCGTAGCCGATCCGCTCGGCGATCTCCTCGAGGTGATCGAGCAGCGCTCGGTTGAACCCCGGGTGCTCGGGCAGGGAATCGGTGGCCCGCTCCCATAGGGCTACACAACGTCCATGCCCCACGACGGAGGAGCACCAGGTAAGCCCGTCGATGTCCTCGAGCTGCTCGTAGATCGCCAGCGCCCAGCGCTGGGAGACCTTGCGCGATCCTGCGGTCAGGGCCCGGCTGCCACCGGCGCGGGTCGTCCAGTGAGAGTCCAGGTCCAAGAGCGTCAGCGGGCGCTCCGGGGTCCAGATGACCGCCCAGCGCTCCCGGTCGAAGCGCTCGATGAAGCGTGAATCCTGGAAGGTCTCGGCGATCGCGGCCTCCAGTCCACTCACCCCCTCGCTGGCGATGCAGGCATAGAGGATCCCGCGGCCCTGCTCCCGTCGTGGTTCGAGGTGGTGATCGAAGCGGCCTGCCGGGATCGGGCCGTAGAAGCGCCACTGGGTCCAGAGCATCGGATGCGGCCCGGAGCGGGCGTAGATGCGCGTGAGCCGGGCCTGGAGCTCACGCAGCTCCGCCCGGCGCGGCTGGGGAAGCCGGTCAGGCGGGTCCGGGCAGCGCTCGCTCAAACCTCCCCGGCCAGCTCGGCGATCGGCTCTGGATCGCCGCCGGCGGCAAGCCACTCCAGCGGGCTTACGGTTCGCTCATCGATCACCAGCTCGGGCTTGGGCGTGGTGAGAAAGCCCTCGACCCCCAGCGGGTGCAGGCCGGGCGAGAGATGCTCGATCACCCGCTCAAGCCCGGGAACGACCTGCCCATCGGAGAACTGCCAGAGCGGCAGGCGCCACCTGCCTTGTGCCTTGATCCCGTAGAGGCGCCTCTCACCCAGAAGCTGACGGACCCTGGATTCCGTCACCCCTAGCCGTCGGGCCGCCTGCTTGGTCGTCAAGGCCTCCTGCAGCGTGCACGTGTAGTGGTGCAACGAGCGCTTGATCGCCTCGCGACCGCCGCGAGCGCGCCTCAGGCCCTCGGAAGCCAGGATCCCCTCCTCGGCTGCGCTCAGCTCGCGGCCGCGTTGGGCGTGCGCCGCTTCCACGGACGCGAGCGCATCCTCGAGTACGGCAAGCACCTCGTCGGTGCTCAGGTCGCGCTCGGCCGCGAGCCTTTCGATCCGTGCCAGGCGCTTGTCGACCCTCGTCGCCATGGTTAGCTAACGTTAGCACATCTGCGTTAGGAACCGTTAGCCAAGTGAGCTCCGTTCACGTCCTCCGGCCAGGCGACTGAGCGAGGATTACGAGGACACAGTGCGCCGCCCGACAGCGCGCAGATCGCGGTCAGCGCCGGGATCGCGAGCAGCAGGCCGTTGAAGGTGGCGACGAGGTCGAACCCGAGCCCGGCGGACAGCGCTGCCGCCAGCGCCTGCGGGCCGATCGGGTATCCGAAGGCCACCGCCGAGGGCTCCGGGCCGAAGCCGTGTGCCAGCCAGTCGGCCCAGTAGAGCTGGGCGGCGTGGTCGTTCGTGTAGATGCCCTCGCCGAGCACGCCGGTGCGCTCGTTGAAGAGGAAGGGCAGCGAGGCGACGAGCACGACGAGGACGGCGAGCGCGAGGGCGACCCAGCGCGGCTCGTCGGCCCCCTCGGCGCCCCCCGGCGCCGGCCGCGAGCGGCGGCGCGACCACACGGCGCCGGCGAGCGCCGCCAGGGCCAGCAGCGCCGCCGCGGTCGCGCCCCGGCCGGGCAGGCGCACCAAGAGCGGCGCCAGCGTCACCAACAGCGCGAACCCGAGCGCGGGCTCGGCGCCGCTGCGCCCGCCCAGGGCGCGGGCGGCGGCCCGCCCCAGCGCCGCCGAGGCCGCGAGCACGAGCGCCGCGCTGATCCAGATCGCGATCACGACGAGGCGCCCTGGCCCGGGCGCGCGGCGGGCGGGGGCGGCTGGTTTGCGTCGGGCACGCGGTTCACCGAATCACCGTTCAGCTCCGCGGCCGAGAGCGGCGGCATGCCGACGCAGCGGGCGGGGTCGAGCTCCCCCTCGATCGCGAAGACGCTCACCGGCCCGTCCCGCAGCACCTCGCGCGCGGCCGGATCCGTGCGCGTCCAAAGCGCCTCCTTCGTGTCGGTGAGATCGCCGCTGGCCGGATCGTAGGGGTCGTACATCGTGACGACGTAGTCGTATCCGCCCGCGTTGATCGCGGAGCGCCAGCTCTGGCAGTCCGGCAGGCGCAGGAACGAGTCGTTCGCGCCCCGCCGGCCCAGCCACTGCACGTGGTTGGAGAGGTCGGTGCCGTAGAACGCGTACTGGTTGAAGACGCCGCGCACGCCCGAGATCGCGATGCGGGCGTCGCGCAGATCGCGCGCCCAGCGCACCGACTCTGCGATGTGCAGCTGCGGGCTGAGCGCGCGGTAGCGACGCTCGAGGTAGTGCCGCTCGATCGCGTAGCCGGCCGCGAGCGCCGCCAGCGCGGCGAGCGCACCCGCTCGTACTCGCGCGCGCCCGGGTCGTCGACCAGATCGCCCGTGACCAGGACCGCGGTCAGGTCGTTGGGCTGGTCGCGCAGCGCTCGCACCGCCGCCGCCAGCGCCTGCGCGGGCTCGCGATCGCGCGGGCCGACGCGGATGTGGGGGTCGGAGATCTGCGCGATCAGGGTCGGCTCGGCCACAGGCCCGGACCCCGCTTGCGGGACCTAGCCGACCTTCTTGACCTGGTCGTAGCCGACCTCGACCGGGGTCTCGCGGCCGAAGATCGACACCAGGATCTTGAGCTTCTGCGCGTTCTCGTTGATCTCCGCGATCTCGCCGGAGAAGTCCGACATCGGCCCGGAGATCACCTTGACCGACTCGCCGACCTGGAACTGCGCCTTCGTCCGCGGCCGCTCGGCGGTCTCGCGGTGCAGCATCCGGTCGACCTCGGCCTGCGAGAGCGGGATCGGCTTGTTGCGCGAGCCCACGAAGCCGGTGACGCCCGGCGTGTTCTTGACGAGATTCCAGGCGTCGTCGGTCATCTCCATGTTCACGAGCACGTAGCCCGGCATGGTGCGCTTCTCGACGCTCACGCGCTGGCCGTCCTTGAGCTCGGACACCTGCTCGGTGGGCACGACAACCTGGCGCACCTTGTTGCGCGCGTTCATCGTCTCGACGCGGTGCTCGAGGTTGTGCTTGACCTTGTTCTCGTGACCCGAGTAGGTGTTGATGACGTACCAGCGGAACATCTGTCTCTAGTTGGTCCTCAGTTGAAGTTTTAGTGGGTGCCGCGACGAGCGTCTCGGGCTGGACGACCTAGACGATCTGGCGAACGAGCCAGTTGAAGGCTGCGTCGAGCACACCCAGGTAGGCAGCGGCGACGGCGATGAAGATGAGCGTTACGGCGGACGCCTGGGCGAGCGTCTCGCGGTCGGGCCACTGCACGCGGCGCAGCTCGTGCCAGCAGGAGATCAGGAAGGCCATCACGCGGCCGCGCTGCTTCTCGGCCGGCTCCTCGCGGCGGCGGCGCGCCTCGGACTCCTTGGCGCGGCGCTTGCGCTCGCGCTCCGCGCGGCGCTGCTCGCGGCGGCTCAGCTTGCCGTCGGTCGCGGCCTTGGCGCGCGACGGGGCGGGAGCCTTGGGCTCCTTGTCCTTGCTGCGCAGCTCGTCGAGCTTCGCGCCGCGCTCGGCCAGCTCGACCTCAGCGACGTCCGCCGACTCGGGGACCTGCGTGTCGCGCTGAGCCTGCGAGTCGGTGCGTCGCTTGTTCTGCTGCTGAGCCTGCTTCTTGCGCCGCTCGGCCTTCCGCTGTGCCCTGGTCTTCGCCACGGTTCGAGGGCGCTAGCGCGTTTCCTTATGCGGGGTGTGTCGCCCGCACCAGCGGCAGTACTTGCGCAGCTCGATGCGGTCCGGCGTGTTGCGCCGCGACTTGTTCGTTTGGTAGTTGCGCCGCTTGCACTCCTCGCAAGCAAGCGTCACAGCGATTCGGACGTCTCCGCGAGCCATTCGATCCTCACATCTGGCAGCCGCCCCGTTGGCGGCATACGAAAAAAAGACCTCTGCGCCGCAGCGCGAGGTGCTCGAAGAATAGCGGCCTCGCGGCGAGGCTTGCGGGGCCGCGCGCGGTCCGCAATCCCGCGCCCCGCCGCCGCGGCCCGCGAGCCGGGACGGCGGCCTCCGCGAAGCACGATCACGCGACGTTCAGCCCTGGCCTCCGCGAGCCACGATCACGCGACGTTCAGCCCTGGCCTTCGATTTTCGACGACCACGGCTGAACGTAGCGCGGGCGCGCGCGAACGTTCAGCCCACGTGTTCGAAAAACGACGACCAGGGCTGAACGTGTGGTGTGGGTCGGCCGGGGAGTCCGCAATGCGGAAAAATGGCTTGGCCAAGCCGTTCGACGTGCGGTACGCGGTTGTGTCCGTTATGGCCGAGGTTTAGTATCCCGGAGGATGCCTACGGGTGGGTTCGGCTGGCGGGCCGCTGCGTGAGACTCGCCGCCGCGAGAGCCTCGGATCACTCTTGCAACGTAACGGACAACATCGGACGTCGCCGCCCGCGGGGGCCGGCGCCGTCCTCAAGCTGATCCGCGAGGGGGAGGCGGTGACCAGGGCCGACCTGGCCCGGCGCACCGGGCTGGCGCGCTCGACGGTCACCCAGCGCGTGGACGCCCTGCTCGCCCACAAGCTCGTGATCGAGGCCGGGGGCTCCGAGTCCACCGGCGGGCGCCCCCCGACCGTGCTCGCCTTCAACCACGAGGTGGGCGTCGTGCTCGCCGCCGATTTGGGCGCGACGCACTCGCGCCTGGGCGTGTCCGACCTCTCCGGCACGCCGCTTGCCGAGATCGCGGCCGACATCGACATCGCGCTCGGGCCCGAGCGCGTCTTGGAGTGGGTGCACGAGCGCTTCGGCGAGCTGCTTCGCAAGGTGAAGAGGAAGGCGTCGGACGTGCGCGGCATCGGGATCGGCGTGCCGGGCCCCGTCGACTTTCACTCCGGCGAGCCCGTCAACCCGCCGATCATGCCGGGCTGGGACGCGTTCTCGATCCCCGAGTGGTTCTCGACGCGCTACGACGCCCCGGTGCTCGTCGACAACGACGTGAACATCATGGCGCTCGGCGAGCACTGGACGCACTGGCGCGACACCGAGCACCTGCTCTTCATCAAGGTCGGCACCGGCATCGGCTGCGGGATCGTCGCCGGCCGGCGCATCCACCGCGGCGCCCAGGGCGCCGCCGGCGACATCGGCCACATCCGCGTCTCCGGCCACGACGACGTGGTCTGCCGCTGCGGCAACATCGGCTGCCTCGAGGCCGTGGCCAGCGGCCGGGCGCTCGCGCAGCGGCTGAGCGAGCAGGGCATCAAGGCGAACCACAGCCGCGACGTCGTGCGCCTCGTGCGCGCCGGGGAGCCGCACGCGGTGCGCATGGTGCGCGAGGCGGGCCGCTCCCTGGGCGAGGTCCTGGCCGCGGCGGTCAACCTCTTCAACCCCTCGGTAGTCGTGATCGGCGGCGACATGGCCGAGGTCCACGAGCAGCTCCTCGCCGGCGTGCGCGAGGTCACCTTCCGCCGCTCGCTGCCGCTCGCCACGCGCGACCTCTCGACGGTGCCGTCGCGGCTCGGCGACCGGGCGGGGATGATCGGGGCCGCGGTCATGGTCACCGAGCACGTGCTCTCGCCCGAGGCGGTCGACCGCATGGTCGCCGACTCGGTCGCGGCCTAGGCGCCGCCGGCGCAGCGACCCCCGCCCCCGCAGGGAACGGGGCCCGTCTCCTGCGCGGGCAGCGAACGCGCGCCGTGCGAACCGATCGCGCGCACGAAGAAAAGCGGCCGGCACCAAGGCCGGCCGCTCTCAAAGCCTCGCCCCGGGAGCGAGGCCCTCCCCCCACGAAGGGAGGAGGGCTCGCTCACGGAGTTGAGGATTTCTCGCTACGGAGTGACCAGCACCCCCTGCGACTCCACCGGGTCGGAGACACCGTTCTTGCCGTTGCGGACCACCTCGCAGGTGATCTCCGAGCCGATGTCGGCGACCGTGGTGTTGTAGGTGGCCGGGTTGGTCGAGGGGTTGGCGAACTCCTCGCCGTCGCGCAGCCAGCGGTAGCTGTAGCTGCCCGTGCCCGTCCACTCGCCGCGCTCGCACTTGAGCTTGCGGCCGGCGCGGATCTGGGTGACCACGAGGCCGCTGCTGTCGGTGAGCGCG
>Ga0310825_100528_pt1 | contig 30765 bp, 28 predicted proteins | sample WT_ome_9_FD_202243 | JGI IMG/M metagenome (GOLD analysis project Ga0310825, IMG submission 202243) | Sorghum-adapted microbial communities enriched on wild type (WT) sorghum from Joint BioEnergy Institute, Emeryville, California, United... ... | reverse complement strand
CGCGCTCGACCTCGGCGGCCTCGACCCGGCGTCGCGGCGACGGGCGCAACGTCGGGTGGTCGTGCAGTCGGCGCTGTTCGGCGTGCTGCGGCTGGCCGACCGGGTCCCGCCCTACCGCCTGTCGATGGGCGTCAACCTGCCCGGCGTCGGCCCGCTCGCCGGGCACTGGCGCGAGCCGCTGGCCGAGGTCATGCCCGGGCTGGCCGGGCGGGATGTGGTCGTCGACTGCCGCTCCAGCACGTATGCCGCAGCCTGGGTGCCCCGGGGCCCGCTCGCGGAGCGTTGGGTCCAGGTCCGGGTCCCCGGCGCGACGCACATGGCCAAGCACACCCGCGGCCTGGTGACGCGGGCGCTGTGCGAGACCGACGCCGACCCGCGCACACCGCAGGCACTCGCCGTGGTCGTCGCTGGTTCCTTCCGGGTCGAGCTGCACACGCCCGCCCGGGCCGGTCGCCCCTGGGTCCTGAACGCCACTGCCCGCTGACCGACCACGGCCGCGGTCCGACACGTCCCGTCTGCGCAGGTTCGCGCGTTCGGTGGCCGCCTGCGTCGGCGTGTCGGCGTGTTCGGTCGGGGTCGGGGACGGCGTGTCGGCGTGTTCGGTCGGGGTCGGGCCGGGGCCGGGTCAGAGGTGGGCGAGGGCCTGCTCGACGTCGGCGACCAGGTCGGCCTGGTCCTCGATGCCCACCGAGAGGCGCACGATGCTGTCGGGCACCTCGAGCTCGGTGCCGCGCACCGAGGCGTGGGTCATCTCGGCCGGGTAGTTGACCAGGGACTCCACCCCGCCGAGGGACTCGGCCAGCTGGAAGATCTCGGTCGACTCCACGAACCGGCGGGCCGCGTCGGCGCCGCCGCGCACGGCGAACGACACCATGCCGCCGAACCGGCGCATCTGCCGCGCCGCGATCTCGTGGCCCGGGTGGTCCGGCAGGCCCGGGTAGTAGACCTTCTCCACGGCGGGGTGGCCGACGAGGGCGCGGGCGACCGCCTGGGCGTTGTCGCTGTGCCGCTCCATCCGCACCTGCAGCGTCTTGATGCCGCGGACGGTGAGGAACACCTCCCACGGCGCGGACACGGCACCGGCCGCGAACTGCAGGAAGCCGACCTTTTCCGCGATGTCGTCGTGTGCCGTGACGAGCAGCCCGCCGAGCACGTCGGAGTGGCCGCCGAGGTACTTGGTCGCCGAGTGCACGACGACGTCGGCACCCAGGCTCAGCGGCAGCTGCAGCGCCGGGGAGGCGAAGGTGTTGTCGACGACGACGGTGAGCCCGTGCTCGTGGCCGAGCGCCGCGACCGCCTCGATGTCGGTGATCTTCATCAGCGGGTTCGACGGCGTCTCCAGCCAGAGCACCTTCGTCTGCGGGCGGATGGCGGCGCGCACGGCGTCGAGGTCGCTCATCTCGACGGTGCTCAGGGCGACGCCCCACGGCACGAGGATCCGGTTCACCAGCCGGTGGGTGCCCCCGTAGACGTCGTTGCCCATGAGGACGTGGTCGCCCGGCTGGAGCAGGGCGCGCAGCAGCGCGTCCTCGGCGGCCAGGCCGGAGGCGAAGGAGAAGCCGTGCCGGCCGCCCTCGAGGTCGGCGATGAGCTCCTGGAGCACGTCGCGGGTCGGGTTGGTCCCGCGGGTGTACTCGTAGCCGCGGCGCAGCCCGCCGACGTGCTCCTGGACGAACGTGGAGGTCTGGTAGACCGGCGGGATCACCGAGCCGGTCGTGGGGTCGAACTCCTGGCCCGCGTGGATGGCCCGGGTGGCGAACCCCTTGCCCTGGGTGTCGGTCATCGCTCCTCCGCCAGGAAGGTCAGCAGGTCGGATCGGGTCAGCACGGCCTCCGGCTTGCCGGACTCCATGACGAGCAGGGCGTCGGCGCCGGTGAGCAGCTCGCGCGCGGCGGAGACCGACTCGTTGATGCCGACGAGCGGCCACAGCGGCTGGACGGCGTTGCCGACCGGGTCGGTCATCGACACCTCGCCGCGGAGGACCGCGTCCAGCAGCGCACGCCCGTCGACGGTGCCGGCCACCTCGCCGAGCACCACGGGCAGCGGAGCGGTGAGGACCAGCAGCTGGTCGACGCCGCGCTCGTGCATGAGGCGCACCGCGTCGGCCACCGTGTCGGTGGGGCGCACGTGCAGCAGCTCCCGCCCGGTCCCGGACGTGCCGTCCAGCACGTCGCGCACCGTGGGGGTCTCCTTCGCCGCGGTGAAGCCGTGGTGGGCCATCCAGGTCTCGTTGAAGATCTTGCCCAGGTAGCCGCGGCCGCCGTCCGGCAGCAGCACGACGACCACGTCGTCGGGCCCGAGGTCCTTGGCGACCTTGAGGGCGGCGACCACCGCCATGCCGGACGAGCCCCCCACGAGCAGCCCCTCCTCGCGGGCCAGCCGCAGCGTCATCTCGAAGGAGTCGGCGTCCTCGACCCCGATGATCTCGTGCGGCACCGACGGGTCGTAGGCGCCGGGCCAGATGTCCTCGCCGACCCCCTCGACCAGGTACGGCCGTCCGGTCCCGCCGGAGTAGACCGACCCGATCGGGTCGCACCCGACGACCCGCACCCGGTCCCCCGACACCTCGCGCAGGTAGCGCCCGGTGCCGCTGATGGTCCCTCCGGTGCCGATCCCGCAGACGAAGTGGGTCACCCTGCCGTCGGTGTCGCGCCAGATCTCCGGGCCGGTGGTCTCGTAGTGGCTCGCCGGGCCGTTGAGGTTCTCGTACTGGTTCGGCTTGTACGCGCCGGGGATCTCCCGGGCGAGCCGGTCACTGACGCTGTAGTAGGACCGCGGGTCCTCGGGCGCCACCGCGGTGGGGCACACCACGATCTCGGCCCCGTATGCCGTGAGCACGTTCCGCTTGTCCTCACCGACCTTGTCGGGCATCACGAAGACGCACCGGTAGCCGCGCTGCTGCGCCACGAGGGCCAGGCCGATGCCGGTGTTGCCGGAGGTGGGCTCGACGATCGTGCCGCCCGGCTTGAGCAGGCCCTGCTTCTCGGCCTCGTCGATGATCTTCAGGGCAATCCGGTCCTTCACCGAGCCGCCGGGGTTGAGGTACTCGACCTTGGCCAGCACGGTGGCGGCGATGCCCTCGGTGACCTTGGTGAGCCTGACCAGCGGGGTGTTGCCGACCACGTCCATGATCGACTCTGCGTACTTCATCTGCGCTCCTGTGTGGGGGACCGGCCTGCGAGCGTAACAGCGGGCGGCGTGCTCAGACCCACCGGCGCACACGTGCGACATACGCCTCGTAGGACGCCCCGAACCGCTCCCGCAGGTAGGCCTCCTCCCGGTCGATCACCAGGCGCCGGGCCGCCACCACGGCCAGCGGCAGGAGGAGCAGCGGCCACCACGAGGCGAGGACGAGCGAGCCGCCGAGGTAGGCGACGACGTCGGCCAGGTAGATGGGGTTGCGGCTCCGGGCGAACGGGCCGGTGGTGACCAGAGCGGACACCGGCTCCCACGGGACGACGGTGGTGCGGTGGCGGGCCATGGTCAGCGCCGCCCACCCCATCAGCGCCAGCGCCAGGAGCAGCAGGACCAGGCCCGCGGGGCGCAGGCCGGGCACCTCCGGCAGGGACCACGGGCGGACCCGGTGGACCAGCCAGGCCAGCAGGAACGGGACGAGGAACAGCAGCGGCGGCAGCACCCGGACCCGGGCGCCGCGCTCACCGCTGCCGCTCACGGCCGGGGCAGCCCGTGCAGGTGGTGGGTGTCGTTGACGAACGCGACCTGGACCCCACCGTCCGGCCACACCTCGAGCGCGGTGAGCGAGGCGGGGGCGGTGGCGATCGACCAGGCCCGGTCGTGGTCGATGCCGAGGACCTCGGCCAGCACGCACATGATCGGCTTGCGGTGGGTGGCCACCACCACGGTGCCGCCGCGCGCCACCGCCCGGCCCAGGGCCCGGCGGATCCGCTCCACGAGCTGGTTGTGGCTCTCACCCGTCGGCCGGGCGTAGTCCGGGTCCTGGCGCAGCCGCAGCAGCTCCTCGCCGTACTCGGTGACGAGCTCCTCCATGGAGCGGCCGTCCCAGTCGCCGAAGTTCTGCTCGTCCCAGTCCTCGTCCACCTCGGGCGCCACCCCGAGGGCGCGGGCGATGGCCTCACCGGTCTCCCGGGCCCGGGCCAGGTTGGAGGTGACCACCGTCACCGGGGAGGGCTCGGAGCGCTCGATCAGCGCCCGGACCGCCCCGGCGGCGGCGGTGGCCTGCGCCCGGCCCTGCTGGCTGAGCGAGGGGTCGGCGCCGCCGCGGCCGTCGATCCGCCGCTGCTCGGTGAACGGGGTGACGCCGTGGCGGACCAGGACGAGCTTGCAGGAGCCCTCGAGGGTGGGGGTGGTCTCGGTGCTGAGGACGATCTCGGAGACGGGGGTGCGCACCTCCCCGAACGTGGGGTCGGCCGCCGGCGGGGCGGCGGCCGCGGCGGCGTTCGCGGGGGCGGCCGTCGCCGGGGCCGGGGCGGGCTCCTCGTCGTCGCCGTCGACGTAGTCGCGGTGCACGGTCTCGCCGTCCATGCCGACGTTGGACAGCTTGTCGGCGGTGAGGTTCTCCCCGCGCGGCACCCACTCGTAGCTGACCGTGCCCGCCCGGGCCTGGATCTGCCGCTGCAGGTCGCGGGCCTGCAGCGCGAGGCGGCGCATGTCCTCGTGCTTGATCTTCCACTCCCCCGTCATCTGCATGACGACGAGCTTGGAGTCCATCCGCACGGTGACCTCGGCCATCTCGGCCAGGCCCAGGTCGAGCACCGCCTGGAGGCCGGCGATGAGGCCCTCGTACTCGGCGACGTTGTTGGACGCCAGGCCGAGCGGCGCGGCGCGCTCGGCGAGCAGCTGCCCGGTGTCGGCGTCGCGGACGACGGCGCCGTAGCCGGCGACGCCCGGGTTGCCCCGCGACCCGCCGTCGGCCTCGACGACGAGGCGGCGGCCCAGCGACGCCACGGCTAGACCCCGGACTCGGGGGTGCGCACCAGGATGCGGCGGCACTCCTCGCAGCGCAGCACCTCGTTCTCCGCGGCGGCGCGGATGCGGCCGAGCTCGACGTTGTTGAGCTCCAGCTGGCAGCCGCCGCAGCGCCGCTGCACCAGCGGAGCGGCCCCGGTGCCGCTGGTGGCGCGGATCTTGTCGTAGAGCGCGACCAGGTCAGGCCCGACCTCGGCGACGATCGCGTCGCGGCCGGAGGCGACCTCGGCGCGCTCCGCGTCGAGCTCGGCGACCTTGCCGTCCCGGGCCGCGGTGACCTCCGCGACCTCGGACCGGACCTCGGCCAGCTGGGCCTCGATGCGGTCCAGCTCGTCCTGCAGGTCCTCGGCGCGCTGCATGACCTCCAGCTCCTCGTCCTCCAGGGTGGCCTGGCGGCGGGCGAGGGACTCCAGCTCGTGCTGCAGGGCCTGCAGGTCCTTGGCGGTGCCGACGCCCGACTCGAGGCGCTGCCGGTCCCGCTCGGCGCGGTCGCGGACCAGCTGCACGTCGGCCTCGGCCTTGGCCACCTCGCGCTGGACGTCGCTCAGCGCGGTGCGGGCCCGCACCGCCTCCGCCTCCAGCTCCTCGACCCGCGCCTGCAGCTCCTCGAGCCGGGCGTGCTCGGGCAGGGTGCGGCGACGGTGGTCCAGCTGCGCGAGCCTGGTGTCCAGCGCCTGCAGGTCCAGCAGGCGTCGCTGACGGCTCGGGTCGGCTTTCACTCAGGCTCCTCCGGGAACGGCCTCGTGCGGTCCGCGCGCCCCGACCACGAAGTCCCACGGGTCGGTGCACACGGTGCTGATGTGGGTCTCCAACCTAGTGCCCGCCTCCCCCAGCTCGGACACCAGCCGCCCGGCGAGCGTCGGCAGCCACAGCCACTCGCTGGCGTAGTGCCCCGCGTCGATGAGGTAGGGCATGCCCCCGACCAGCGAGGCCTCCTCCCGCGCCTCCAGCGCCGGGTGGTGCCGCAGGTCGGCGGTGACGTAGACGTCCGCGCCGCTGGCCCGGACCGCGCCGAAGGCGGAGTCCCCCGCGCCGCCGAGCACCGCCACCCGGCTCACCGGGGCGTCCGGGGGCCCGGCCACCCGCAGGCCGGACGCCGTGGGCGGCAGTGCCGCGGCCAGCCGCCCGGCCAGCTCGACCAGGGTCACCGGCTCGGGCAGGTCACCGACCCGGCCGAGCTCCTGGTCCTCGGTGACGACCAGGCCCTCGGTCTCGGTGAGCCCGCACGCGGCGGCCAGGGCGTCCCCCACCCCGGCCTCGGCCACGTCGGCGTTGGTGTGCGCGCAGTAGAGGGCGATGTCGTTGACGACCAGCTCGGTCACCGCCGCCCCCTTGGCCGTGGTCGTCGCCACCGAGTGGATCCCGCGCAGCAGCAGCGGGTGGTGGGTCACGATGAGGTCGGCGCCCAGGTCACGCGCCTCGGCGATGACCTCCAGGGTCGGGTCGACCGCGAGGTGGACGCGGCGCACCGGCTGGTCGGGGTCGCCCGCGACCAGGCCCACGCGGTCCCAGGACTGGGCGGTGTACGGCGGGTAGAGCCGCTCCAGCGCGGCGACGACGTCGCGCAGCGCGAGCGGGGGGTCGGAGTCGGGCACGTCCCCTTTCTAGCAGCCGGGGGACGGCCGCACCGGTGGGCCCGGCCGGGATCGAACCGACGACAACCGCGGTGTAAGCGCGGTGCTCTACCAGCTGAGCTACAGGCCCTCCGCCCGCCCGTGGGCGGGGCGACGTGCCATTGTGCCTCAGTCGCGGCCCAGGCTCCGGACGGCGTCGTGGAGCACGCCGATGTCGCGCTGCTCCCCGGGCCCGTGGACGAGGGACCAGGTGACCCGCATCGACGGGTCGACGACGAAGGTGCCGCGCACCGCCATGCCCGACTCCTCGTCGAAGACGCCGTAGCGGCGGGACACCTCCCCGTGCGGCCAGAAGTCGGACAGCAGCGGGAACCGGTAGCCCTCCCGCGCCGCCCAGTTCTTCAGCGCCGGGCGGGGGTCGCAGGAGACGCCGAGCACCTGGACCCGGTCGTTGACGAACTCGTCGATGTTGAGCTGGATCTCGAGCAGCTCCCCCGTGCAGATGCTGGAGAAGGCGAACGGGAAGAAGACGAGGAGCGCGTGCCGCTCGCGGACGATCGTGGACAGGGTGATCGGGTTGCCGAACTGGTCGGGCAGGGTGAAGTCCGGCGCCGGGTCGCCGGGGCCGGGCGGGGCCATCGCGTATGCCGGTGCGCCGGGTGGGGTGGGGGCGCTCACCGGCGACCCACGAGCCGCTGGGCGACCCACTCGCCCACCGGGACCCCGCCGCTGGCGGTGAGGCCGGAGGCGGTGCAGGCCTCCTGGACGTCGAACGCCTCGACCCGGTCCGGGCGGCCCTTGCCGGGGGTGAGCAGGACCACGAAGCCGCCGTCCTCGAGGAGGCTGGCGGTGTCGACGAGGTCGTCGGTGAGGTCGCCGTCGCCGTCGCGCCACCACAGCAGGGCCGCGTCGACGACGCCGTCGTAGTCCTCGTCCTCCAGGGCCGAGCCGATGATGCCCTCCACCGACTCGCGGAAGTCCTCGTCGACGTCCTCGTCGTAACCGAACTCGATGACGATCTGGCCGGGTTTGAACCCCAGCCTGGCCGCCGGACCGGCCTTCACGTCCTGGTCGGTGCCTGCCACTGCTTCGCCTCCTCCTTCGGGTAACCGCCTACTGCCGGCTACCGGCACCCACGATGTCATGACCAGCGTAGGGCAGGGGCGCACCCCCGCGACGGCACGCCGGGACGCGTGACAGGATGAGAACAGTCCACCTCGCCGGTGGTTGCGCTAGGGAAAGGACTGCTCGTGGCACAGGATCGTCGCGGTTCGGGCCCCATCCTCAACGGACTGCCCAGCCAGATCCCGGACACCGACCCCGAGGAGACCCAGGAATGGCTGGAGTCCCTCGATGCCGCCATCGAGGCGGGCGGGCGCCGTCGGGCCCGCTACCTCATGCTGCGGATGCTCGAGCGGGCCCGGGAGCAGCGGGTCGGGATCCCCTCGCTCACCACGACCGACTACATCAACACCATCCCGCCGGAGTCGGAGCCGTGGTTCCCCGGTGACGAGGAGGTGGAGCGGCGCTACCGCGCCTGGATCCGCTGGAACGCCGCGGTCATGGTGCACCGCGCCCAGCACCCCTCGCTGTCCGTGGGCGGGCACATCTCGACCTACGCCTCCGTGGCCACCCTCTACGAGGTCGGGTTCAACCACTTCTGGCGCGGCCGGGACCACGAGGGCGGCGGCGACCAGATCTTCTTCCAGGGGCACGCCTCCCCCGGCGTGTACGCCCGGGCGTTCCTCGAGGGCCGGCTCACCGAGGACGACCTCAACGGCTTCCGGCAGGAGAAGTCGCACATCGTCGACGGGAAGCTGCGTGCCCTGTCGTCCTACCCGCACCCGCGGTCGATGCCCGAGTTCTGGCAGTTCCCGACCGTGTCCATGGGGCTGGGCCCGATGGCCGCGATCCACCAGGCCCAGTTCAACAAGTACCTGCACAACCGGGGCATCAAGGACACCTCCCAGCAGCACGTCTGGGCGTTCCTCGGCGACGGGGAGATGGACGAGCCGGAGTCGCGGGGCCTGCTGCACGTCGCGGCCAACGACGAGCTGGACAACCTCACCTTCGTCATCAACTGCAACCTGCAGCGCCTCGACGGCCCGGTGCGCGGCAACGGCAAGATCATCCAGGAGCTGGAGGCCCAGTTCCGCGGCGCCGGCTGGAACGTCATCAAGGTCATCTGGGGCCGGGGCTGGGACGAGCTGCTCGCCAAGGACCACACCGGCGCGCTGGTCAACCTCATGAACACCACCCCGGACGGTGACTTCCAGACCTACCGGGCCAACGACGGCGCGTTCATCCGGGAGCACTTCTTCGGCCGCGACCCGCGGACCAAGGAGATGGTCAAGGACTGGTCCGACGAGGACATCTGGTGGAAGCTCAAACGCGGCGGGCACGACTACCGCAAGGTCTACGCCGCCTACGACGCCGCGCTGCGCCACACCGGCCAGCCGACGGTGATCCTGGCCAAGACCATCAAGGGCTACTCGCTCGGCAAGCACTTCGCCGGCCGCAACGCGACGCACCAGATGAAGAAGATGACCCTGGAGGACCTCAAGGCCTTCCGGGACGGGCTGCGGATCCCGATCAGCGACAAGGAGCTCGAGGCCGACCCGTACCGCCCGCCGTACTACCACCCGGGCGACGACGACCCGACCATCCAGTACCTGCGGGAGCGGCGCGCCAAGCTCGGCGGCTACCTGCCCAAGCGGGAGCCGAAGAAGGCGAAGAAGCTCACCCTGCCCGGCGACGAGTCCTACGCCGTCGGCAAGAAGGGCTCGGGCAAGCAGCAGGTCGCCTCGACGATGGCGTTCGTCCGGATCTTCAAGGAGCTGATGCGGCACAAGGAGTTCGGCCCGCACATCGTGCCGATCATCCCCGACGAGGCCCGCACCTTCGGGATGGACTCGTTCTTCCCGACCGCGAAGATCTACAACGTCCACGGCCAGAACTACACCTCGGTCGACGCCGACCTGATGCTGGCCTACAAGGAGTCCCAGCAGGGCCAGATCCTGCACATGGGCATCAACGAGGCCGGCTCGGTGGCGGCGTTCACCGCCGCGGGCACGTCATACGACACCCACGGCGTGCCGATGGTGCCGTTCTACGTCTTCTACTCGATGTTCGGCTTCCAGCGGACCGGTGACGTGCTCTGGGCGGCGGCCGACCAGCTGGCGCGCGGCTTCCTCATCGGGGCGACCGCGGGCCGCACCACGCTGACCGGTGAAGGGCTGCAGCACGCCGACGGGCACTCCCCGCTGCTGGCCTCGACCAACCCGGCGGTGGTGGCCTACGACCCGGCCTACGCCTACGAGATCGCCTACATCCTCCAGGACGGGATCCGCCGGATGTACGGCGAGGACCCCGAGGACGTCATCTACTACCTCACCGTCTACAACGAGCCGATGGTGCAGCCGCCGGAGCCGGAGGACGTCGACGTCGAGGGCATCCTCAAGGGGATGTACCTCCTGCGCCCGGGCGAGGGCGGCGAGGGTCGCCCCCGGGTCCGGCTGCTCGCCTCCGGCGTCGGCGTGCCGTGGGCGCTGGAGGCCCAGCAGCTGCTCGCCGAGGACTGGGGCGTGTCGGCCGACGTGTGGTCGGTGACCTCCTGGAGCGAGCTGCGCCGCGAGGCGATGGCCTGCGACGAGGCGGCCTTCCTCGACCCGACCGCGGAGCGGAGGGTGCCCTACGTGACCCGGCGGCTGTCCGAGGGCAGCGGACCGGTCGTGGCCACGAGCGACTACATGCGCGCCGTGCAGGACCAGATCGCCCCGTGGGTGCCGGAGGACTACTACGCCCTCGGTGCCGACGGGTTCGGCTTCGCCGACACCCGCGCGGCCGCCCGCCGGTACTTCCACATCGACGGGCCGTCGATGGCGGTCAAGGCCCTGCAGATGCTGGGCGACCGCGGCGAGATCGACCCGCAGGCGGCGGTGCAGGCGGCGGAGCGGTACCAGCTCGACGACGTGCGCGCCGGCACGAGCGGCACCGTCGGCGGCGACGCCTAGGCCGGCGCCGTGGCGCGGTCCGGCATGGCGGCCGCAGCCGCCGGCACCGTGCCGGGGTGGTCGGTGAAGTAGCCGTCCACGCCCGCCTCCAGGTATGCCGTGAGCTCGCCGGCGAGGTCGCCCGGCGCCCCGTCGGGGCCGGCGGAGCGGAAGTCGGCCGGCAGGAACGCGTTCTCCGCGCGGAAGGTCCACGGGTGGACGACCAGGCCGGCCGCGTGCGCGTCGGCCACCAGGGAGGTGGGCTCCCCCAGCCGGCCGTCGGCCGTCCACGGGATGACCCGGCGCTTGTCCGGGCCGATGCCGTCGACGTCGGCGGCCAGCTCCTCCAGGCCCCGTGGGGTCAGCAGGTCGTCGAAGGTGCGGCGGTCGCCCCGGGCCCGCAGGTCCCACGGTGCCCCGGCGGCCTCGGTGAGGAACACCAGCAGGTGGCGCACGCCGAGCTCGCGGCGCAGCCGCCGCAGGTTGCCCAGCTCGAAGCTCTGCACGTAGACCGACGGCCGGGCCGGGTCGTCACCGGTGCCGGTGAGACCGGCGGCCTCGAGGTCGGCCACCAGTGGCTCCTCGAGAGCCAGCCCGAGCGAGGCGAAGTAGGACGGCGCCTTGGTCTCGATGTAGACCCCGATCGGCCGGCCGAGCTCGGCGACCATCTCGGCGCGCAGCGCCAGCACCTCGGCCAGGGTGGGCACGTCGAACTCGCCGTCGTAGGCGGTGTTCGCCATCCGCAGGCCCGGGATGCGCTCCACGGCCCGCAGCGAGCGGAGCTGGTCGAGCGTGAGGTCCTCGGTGAACCAGCCGGTGACCTCGGCGCCGTTGACCACCTTGGTGGTGCGGTACCGGGCGAACTCTGGCCGGTCGGCGATGTCGGTGGTGCCGGAGATCTCGTTCTCGTGCCGGCAGACCAGGACGCCGTCGCGGGTGGCGACGACGTCGGGCTCGAGGTAGTCGGCGCCGAGCCTGGCGGCCAGCTCGTAGGACGCCAGGGTGTGCTCCGGACGGTGCCCGGAGGCACCGCGGTGTCCGATGACCACCGGTCCCGGGCCTGGCAGGGACGACGGGGCCGCGTCAGTCCCTGTCACGCGCAGGATTGTTCCACAGCTTCGTGACCGGGTTGTGCACGATATACAAACTTTCACCAACGCGCGCCTACAGTGGCGGTATGCCGCAGCGCAGCACCCGTGAGGACCTCGCCCGGAACGCCGGTGAGGTCGCGCGCGCCGCGGCGCGGCGGATGGAGCAGGAGCACGAGTGGTACCGCGCCCTGTCCGCCGAGGACCGCTCCTGGGTGGGGTTGGTCGCGCAGGCGGGCATCCAGGCCTTCCTGACCTGGTACCGCGACCCCGCCTCGGCACCCAAGGTCACCGCCAACATCTTCGGCACCGCCCCCGCCGAGCTGGCGCACACCATCACCCTGCGGCAGACCCTCGACCTGGTGCGCACCACGATCGACGCGGTCGAGGACGAGGTGGCCCGGCTGGCCGCGCCCGGTGAGGAGCAGGAGCTGCGTGAGGCGGTGCTGCGCTACTCCCGGGAGGTGGCCTTCGCCGCGGCCGAGGTGTATGCGGCGGCCGCCGAGTCCCGCGGCGCGTGGGACGCGCGGCTGGAGTCGCTCGTCGTCCACGCGGTGATGCGCGGCGAGGCCGACGAGACCCTGGCCTCCCGGGCGGCGGAGCTGGGCTGGGAGGGCATCACCTCCGTCGCGGTCCTGGCCGGGGCGGCGCCCACCGCCCCCACCGCCGGCGCGACGACCGACCTGCGTCAGGCGGCCCGCGACCTCGGGGTCGACGCGCTCACCGCGGTCCAGGGCAGCCGCCTGGTCTGCGTGCTGGGCAACCTCACCGAGCCGCTCGAGACCGCCGCCCGCCTCACCGGGTACTTCGGCGAGGGTCCGGTCGTCATCGGGCCGGTCGTGCCGCACCTGTACGCCGCGGGCCGCTCGGCCCGGGCCGCCCTGTCCGGCCTCGAGGTCGCCCACGCCTGGCCGGAGGCGCCCCGGCCGGTGTCCGCGGACGAGCTGCTGGCCGAGCGGGCGCTGCACGGCGAGGCACCCGCCCGTCGGGTGCTCGTCGACCGCGTCTACCGCCGACTGCGGGACGACCACCCCGACCTGCTCGAGACCGCCGGCGCGTTCCTGGAGGCCGGGGCCGCGCTCGAGGCGACGGCCCGGGCCCTCTTCGTCCACCCCAACACGGTCCGCTACCGGCTGCGCCGGATCGACGAGATCGTCGGGCTGGACCTCACCCGCCCGCGCGACGCCTGGGTCGCCCAGATCGCGCTGGCCCTGGGCCGCATGGCCGAGCAGCCGGCGCGCGGTTGGCGCGCCACCATGACCCGACCGGTCGCCGACGAGGCTTTGTAGGAATCCTCCAAACCCGCTGGTCAGATCTCGTCGGTTCCGCTCACCTTGCGAGCGCCCCGGAAAGGGGCAGAGTGGAGCGCGTGCTGGTTGTCGTCGCGCCCGGACAGGGCTCCCAGACCCCTGGATTCCTCACCCCCTGGCTCGAGCTCCCCGGCTTCCGGGACCGCATGGCCTGGCTCTCGGCCGTCGCGGGCCTGGACCTCATCGCCCACGGCACCACCTCCGACGCGGACACGATCAAGGACACCGCGGTCGCCCAGCCGCTCATCGTCGCCTCGGGTCTGGTCTCCCTGCTGGCCCTGTTCGAGCACCCCGCGGACGGCTTCCAGGCCGTCGGCGCCGGCGCCGGGCACTCGGTCGGGGAGATCACCGCGGCGTCGGCCGCCGGCGTGCTGACCGCCGAGCAGGCCATGGTCTTCGTCCGCGAGCGGGGCCGGGCGATGGCGGCCGCCTCCGCCGTCACCCCCACCGGGATGAGCGCGGTGCTGGGCGGCGACCCCGAGGAGGTGCTCGCGGTGCTGGAGCGGCACGGCCTCACCCCGGCGAACATGAACGGCGCCGGCCAGGTCGTCGCCGCCGGCACCCTCGAGCAGCTCGAGGCGCTCAAGGCCGACCCGCCCACGAGGGCACGGGTCATCCCGCTGGCCGTCGCCGGGGCGTTCCACACCCACCACATGGCCCCGGCGGTGGACACGCTGGCCGGCTACGCCCGGGCGATCTCCACCCACGACCCGCGGCTGCGCCTGGTCTCGAACGCCGACGGCGCCGTGGTCCAGGACGGCCGCGAGGTGCTCCGCCGGCTCGTCTCCCAGGTGAGCAACCCGGTCCGCTGGGACCTGTGCATGCAGACCTTCGCCGACCTGGGCGTCACCGGGCTCATCGAGATCCCCCCGGCCGGCACGCTGGCCAACCTCGCCAAGCGCGCCCTGCCCGGCGTGGAGGTCCTGGCGATGAAGTCGCCCGACGACATCGAGGCCGCCCAGCGGATGGTCCGCGAGCACGGCGGCCAGGCCGACCACTCCCAGCGGCCCTCCTGGCAGCTGGTCGTGGCCCCGGTCAAGGGCACCGTCACCCAGCACGTCATGGAGCCGGACAGCGTGGTCCGACCCGGCCAGACGGTTGCGACCGTCACCACCCTGCGCGACAGCCACGAGGTGCGGTCCGTCCACGGCGGCCGCCTCGTCGAGTGGCTCGTCGAGGAGGGGGACCCCGTCGCCCCGGGCCAGCCGCTGCTGCGCCTGCACCCCCAGGAGGACACGCTGTGACCACGACACCGAGCACCGAGCGGCCCACGCTGACCGTCCCCGACGGCCCACGCCACGCCCGCATCCACGGGGTCGGTGGCTACCGCCCGGAGCGGGTGGTGACCAACGAGGAGATCTGCCGCTACATCGACTCCTCCGACGAGTGGATCCGGCAGCGCTCCGGCATCGTCGAGCGCCGCTGGGCCCGCCCCGACGAGACCGTGGTCGACATGGCCGAGGCCGCGGCCCGCGACGCCATCGCGATGGCCGGGATCAGCCCCGACCAGATCGGGGTGGTCCTCATGGCCACCGTGAGCCACCCCTACCAGACCCCCGCGGCAGCGCCACTGCTCGCGGTCCGGCTGGGCATCACCAACCCGGCGGCCTTCGACATCTCCGCCGCGTGCGCCGGCTACTGCTACGGCATCTCGATGGCCAACGACATGGTCCGCGCCGGCACCGCCGACTACGTCCTCGTCGTCGGCGTGGAGAAGCTGTCCGACTTCACCGACAAGCACGACCGCGGCACCGCGTTCCTGTTCGGGGACGGCGCCGGGGCGGCCGTCGTCGGCATCTCCGACTACCCCGGCATCGGCCCCACCGTCTGGGGCTCCGACGGGGAGAACTGGGAGCTCATCGTCCAGCGCGAGGCGTGGACCGACCTGCGCGGCCGGATGGAGTCCACCGAGGGCCAGCCCGCCGGGTGGCCGTCGTTCACGATGCAGGGCCAGTCGGTGTTCCGCTGGGCCGTCTACTCGATGGCACCCATCGTCAAGCAGGCGCTCGAGGTGGCCGGGATCAAGGCCGAGCAGCTCGACGTCTTCCTCCCGCACCAGGCGAACATGCGGATCACCGACCAGATGGTCAAGGAGCTCAAGCTGCCCGAGCACGTCGCCGTGGCCCGGGACATCGCCGAGACCGGCAACACCTCCGCGGCCTCGGTGCCGCTGGCCACCGCCCGGATGCTCGCCTCCGGCGAGGCGCCGCACGGCGGCCTGGCCCTGCAGATGGGCTTCGGCGCCGGGCTGGTCTACGCGGCCCAGGTCATCGTCCTGCCCTGAGAAGGTTCCCGAGACCCGGCGGGTGAACCGGGTCGGCCCAACCCCCTACCCACAGGAGAAACAGCACCATGGCCATGAGCGAGCAGGAGATCCTCGAGGGTCTCGCGGAGATCGTCAACGAGGAGACCGGCATCGAGACCGACGCCGTGCAGATGGACAAGTCCTTCACCGAGGACCTGGACATCGACTCCCTGTCGATGATGACGATCGTCGTGAACGCTGAGGACAAGTTCGGCGTGCGGATCCCGGACGACGAGGTCAAGAACCTCACCCACGTCCGCGACGCCGTCACCTACATCGCCCAGCACCAGGGCTGACCCTCCCGCGGTCCGGTATGCCGCCCGCCCACCCGGGCGGTCGTCATACCGGACCGGAGGCCTCAACCCCACGAGTCATCTGCAAGGAGCAGTCACCATGAGCACGAAGCGTCGCGTGGTCATCACCGGCATCGGCATGACCTCGCCCGTCGGCGGCACGACCGAGGAGAGCTGGCAGGCCCTGCTGGCAGGCCGCTCGGGCGTGCGCACCCTGACCGAGGACTGGGTCACCAAGCACGAGCTGCCGGTGACGTTCGCGGCGACCGTGCACACCTCCCCCGCCGAGGTCCTCGCCCGCGTCGAGGTGCGCCGCAACGACCCCAGCGGGCAGTACGCCCTGGTCGCGTCGCGCGAGGCCTGGGCCGACGCCGGCGCCCCGGAGATCGAGCCGGAGCGCCTCGGCGTGGCCATGGGCTCGGGTATCGGTGGCGTCTGGACCCTGCTCGACCAGTGGGACGTCATGAAGGAGCGCGGCCCGCGCCGGGTGTTCCCGCTGACCGTGCCGATGCTCATGCCGAACGGCCCCGCCGCGGCGGTGTCGCTCGACCTCAAGGCCCGGGCCGGGGCGCACACCCCGGTCAGCGCCTGCGCCTCCGGCGCCGAGGCCATCGGGTTCGCGCTCAACATGATCCGCAACGGCCGGGCCGACATGGTCGTCGCCGGCGGCACCGAGGCGGCGGTGCACCCGCTGCCGATCGCCGCGTTCGCCGCGATGCAGGCGCTGTCCACCCGCAACGACACCCCCGAGGCGGCCTCCCGGCCGTACGACGCCAACCGCGACGGCTTCGTCCTCGGCGAGGGCGCGGCGGCCCTGGTCCTGGAGTCCGAGGAGCACGCCCGGGCCCGCGGGGCGCGGATCTACGCCGAGGTCGCCGGCCTGGGCATGTCCGCCGACGCGTACCACATCACCGCCGGGGAGCCGGAGGGCGCCGGCGCGGCACGGGCGATGCTCGAGGCGGTCACCGACGCCGACCTGCAGCCGGGCGACATCCAGCACATCAACGCGCACGCCACCTCCACCCCGGTGGGCGACCTGGCCGAGACCCGAGCCATCCACCGCGCGTTCGGCTCGCACGCGACCCAGATCGCGGTGACGGCGACCAAGTCGATGACCGGCCACCTGCTCGGCGCCGCCGGTGCCCTGGAGGCGGCCATCGCCGCGCTGTCGCTGCACCACCGCGTGGTGCCGCCGACCATCAACCTCGAGCAGCAGGACCCGGAGATCGACCTCGACGTCGTCGCCGGCGAGCCGCGCACGCTGCCCGACGGGGACGTCGCCGCGGTGAACAACTCCTTCGGCTTCGGGGGCGCCAACGTGGCCCTGACCCTGCGGAGCGTCTGATGAGCGTGCGGACCCCGAGCACGGCGTCCGCGGAGGCGTCGGCCGCCGCCCGCACCCGCCTGCCCCGTGACCAGGACCCGCGCAACCCGCGCAAGCGCCTGGAGAGGCTCTTCGACGAGGGCACCCTGGAGCTGATCAGCCCCGAGGACGACTCCGGCATGCTGGCCGGCACCGGCCTGGTGCGGGGCGCGCGGGTCATCGCGTTCGCCTCCGACGCCACCATCCAGGGCGGTGCGATGGGCGTGGACGGCTGCCGGGTGGTCGTCGAGGCCTACGAGCGGGCGCTGGCGGAGGAGGCGCCGATCGTCGGGCTCTGGCACTCCGGCGGTGCCCGCCTGGCCGAGGGCGTGGTGTCCCTGCACGCCGTGGGCCAGGTCTTCGCGATCATGACCCGCGCGTCGGGGAAGATCCCGCAGATCTCCATCGTCCTGGGCGCGGCCGCCGGCGGCGCCGCCTACGGGCCGGCGCTCACCGACATCGTCATCCTCGGCCCCGACGGCCGGGTCTTCGTCACCGGCCCCGACGTGGTGCGCTCGGTCACCGGCGAGGCGGTCGACGCCCTGCGGCTGGGCGGCCCCGAGCCGCACGGCCGGCGCTCCGGGGTGGTCCACGTCATCACCGAGACCACCGAGGAGGCCATCGAGCAGGGCCGGCTGCTGTGCGACCTCATGGCCAACCAGGGTGAGCTGGACGTGGCCTCGGTCACGGACCGCGACCTCGCCGCGACGTTCCCGGAGTCGGCCAAGCGGGCCTACGACGTGCACCCGCTCGTCACCGACCTGCTCGACGAGGGCACCGAGGCGGTCGAGCTGTTCCCGCGCTGGGCCCCGAACATCGTCACCACGCTGGGTCGCTTCGGCGGGCGCACCGTGGGGGTCATCGCCAACAACCCGATGCGGCTGGGCGGGTGCCTCGACTCCGCCTCGGCCGAGAAGGCCGCACGGTTCGTGCGGATGTGCGACGCGTTCGGGATCCCGCTCATCGTCCTCGTCGACGTGCCCGGCTACCTGCCCGGGGTCGGCCAGGAGTGGGACGGCGTGGTGCGCCGCGGCGCCAAGCTGCTGCACGCCTTCGCGGAGGCGGTCGTCCCGCGGGTGACCCTGGTGACCCGCAAGACCTACGGCGGGGCCTACATCGCGATGAACTCCCGCTCCCTCGGCGCGACCCGGGTGTTCGCCTGGCCGACCGCCGAGGTGGCGGTCATGGGCCACGTCGCGGCGGTGCGCATCCTGCACCGGCGCCGGCTGGCCGAGGTGCCCGAGGAGGAGCGGGAGCGGGTGGAGAACGAGCTGGCCGCCGAGCACGCCCGCCTCACCGGGGGTCTGCCCCGGGCCGTCGAGATCGGCGTCGTCGACGAGATCGTCGAGCCGACCGTCACCCGGTCCGCCATCGCGCGCGCCATCGCCGAGGCGCCGCAGCGGCGCGGCCGGCACGGCAACATCCCGCTGTAGCCACGGAACACCGGTGACGGGACGCCCGCCCGGGCGTCCCGTCATACGCGTCGTCCATGACCTTCGGTGCAGCGGTGCCGCTGAGCGCGGAGATCCACGAGTGGCGGCTTCCGGCGGCGCCTGAGGAGTGCGCCGGGGAAGTGCCGGAAGCCCGCCGTGCCCGGCTCGCGGCCGGGACGTCACCCGTGGAGGGACCCGGGGGTCAGCCCACCTTGTGCAGCCACTTCACCGGCGCGCCCTCGCCGGCGTGCCGGAAGTGCTCGAGCTCGGCGTCCCACGCGGTGCCCAGGGCCCGGTCGATCTCGGCGGTGATGACGGCCACGTTGCCGGCCGCCTCCTGGATGATCGTCCGGAGCCGGTCCTCGTTGACGACGATGTCGCCGTTCGCGGAGAGCCGGGCGTGGTGGATGCCCAGGGACGGGGTGTGGGTCCACCGGGCGCCGTCGCTGCCGCGGCTGGCTTCCTCGACGACCTCGTAGCGGAGGCCGTCCCAGCCGCGCAGCGCGCTGGCGAGGTGGGCACCGGTCCCCGCCTCACCGGTCCAGGAGAACTCGGTGCGCATGGTGCCGGGCTGGGCCGGCTGCGGGGTCCAGTCCAGCGACACACGGGTGTCCAGGACGGCCTCGAGGGCCCAGGCGATGTGCGGGCACAGCGCAGTGGGGGTGGAGTGAATGAACACCACCCCGCGCGTCATGACACGCGGCCTCACGACGGACATCCGGACCTCCTGTGTGGTGCGAGGGACGTCTTCCCCAACGACCTCGAGCCACTCAGGTGCGGCGCCGCGTGCGCGACGGGCACCATTGTGCACTCTCGTCACAGGAGTATCAAGCACCAGGATCCGCGGGACCGGCTGCCGGGGCCTCCGGCGCGTCGCCATCCCCGGGCGCCCGGTCCCCCAGCCCGACCAGCAGGAACACCTCGACCGGCGCGCTCTTGCCCTTGAGCACCATGGGACCGAGTGAGGCGGTGACCGCTCCGGGCAGCCGGGCACGCGTCTCCGGGCCGATCGCGACCCCGCCCGCGGGGGCCCGGGCCTCGATCCGGGCGGCCGTGTTCACCGTGTCCCCGATGACCGTGTGGGTGCGGCCGCCGGCGGTACCGAGGAGGCTCACCGAGACCCGGCCGGTGTTCACCCCGACCCGGAACCGCGGCCAGTCCAGGTGACCGGCCGCGATCGTCGAGGTGGCGTCGAGCAGGTCGAGCGCGGCCGCCGCGGCCCGGCGGACGTGGTCCGGCTGGTCGCCCCGCTTGTTGAAGGTCACCATGAGGGCGTCGCCGATGATCCGGTCCACCTCGCCGCCGTGCCGCACCACCGCGGGGACCGCCACCGCGAAGTAGTCGTTGAGCATCCGGGTGACCTCGCCCGGCTCGTGCTGCTCGCTGTATGACGTGAAGTCCGACAGGTCGGCGAAGAGCACGCTGATCTCCCGCTCGCCCTCCCGGGTGTCCTCCAGGTAGAGGGAGGCGAATCGCTCCTCCCGCCAGGACGTCCGGGCCGCCACCGCCACGAGCACGAAGGCCGCGAGCAGCAGGACGTGCCACTCCCACCAGCTCAGGTGCCAGTTGCGCGCGAGGGCCATCGCGAGCATCGCCTCGCCGAGGAGGACGCAGGCGGCCAGGACGGCGACGAGCATCGGGGCGCGGTCGCGCCGCCACAGCAGGGCGTACCGGACCGCGGCGTAGCCGTACAGGAGGATCGCGGGGGCGGCCAGGACCAGGGGCAGGAGCTCGGTGTCCGTCGGCGCCCGGTCCAGTGGCGGCAAGCCGGTCAGCGACACGGCCGCCCAGACGCCCATGAGCAGCAGCAGGACCAGCCGCAGCCGTCGGGCCAGGCGCACCTCCCGCACCGCCGCCTCCCCCGCGACCTCGACGGTGGAGCGGGCGGCGAAGACCGATCCCAGGGCCACGCCGACGGGGGTGGCGACCGCGAAGCCCGCGTTCGGCTCGTCGAGGAGCACCCGCGGCGTCGCCAGGGCGTGCAGGGCCAGGAAGCCGGCCGAGGACAGGAACGCCAGCGACACGTGGAGCACCCGCGCGTCCCCGCGCCGCAGCGCGGCCTCGCCGGTGGCGTAGGCCAGGAGCGCCGAGACCGCCGCCGTGGACAGCACCAGCCAGAAGTGCGCCGGGTGGTGCTCCCAGAGCAGGTCCAGCTGCGGGCGCCCGATGAGCAGCGCCAGGCCGAGCAGCGGGACCAGGAGGGCGATCCCCACGGCGACGGAGCGGGCCCGGGTCGGGGCGGGGACCTGGGCGGTCACGGTCACCTCCGCGGTGCGGTGAGGTGCTGGTGCACCTCGGAGATGACGACCGACCCCTCGCCCACGGCCGAGGCCACGCGCTTGACCGACCCCGCCCGGACGTCACCCACGGCGAACAGGCCGGGGACGCTGGTCTCGTGCGGGCGTGGGGGTCGGCCCTGCGGGTCGTCCGGCGACGCGGCATCGGTGCCGGTGAGCACGAACCCGCGCCGGTCGCGGGCGACCTCGGCCGGCAGCCACTCCGTCCGGGGTTCGGCCCCGATCATGATGAACAGGCCGTCGACCCCGACGTCGTGCTGCTCCCCCGTCGAGCGACGGCGCACCACGATCCGCTCCAGCCGGCCCTCACCGCCGCCGTCGACGACCTCGGCGCCGGTGTGCACGGTGATGACCGGCTCGTTGGCGATGGCCTCGACGAGGTAGGCGGACATGCTCTCGGTCAGGTCGTCGGCCCGGACGACGAGGTGCACCTCGCGGCAGTACCGCGCCAGGTGGAGGACCGCCTGGGCGGCGGAGTTGCCGCCGCCGACGACCGCGGCGGACAGCCCGGTGAGGGCGTGGGCGGCCGAGACGCTGGCGCCGTAGTGGACGCCGCTGCCGGTGAGCCGCTCGAGCGGCTCCACCCCGAGCCGGCGGTAGTCGACGCCGGTGGCCAGGACCACCGCGCGGGCGGTGACCGGCTCGTCCTGCGACAGGTGGGCCCGGAACCGGCCGTCGTCGAGGACCTCCAGCCGCTCCACCCGCTGGGTGATGGCGAAGTGGGCACCGAAGACCCAGGCCTGCTGGTAGCCCCGCTGTGCCAGCTCCGAGCCGCTGAGGCCGCGGGAGAAGCCGAGGTAGTTGCGGATCAACGAGCTCGTCCCTGCCTGGCCCCCGATCGCCTCCTGCTCGACGACGAGGGTGGCGAGCCCCTCCGAGGCGCCGTACACGGCCGCGGACAGGCCGGACGGACCGGCGCCGACGACGAGGAGGTCCACGTCCCGGGCGACGTCGGGCACGGACGTCGGCAGCCCCCAGGCCCGGAGCACCTCGGCGTCGGTCGGGTCGACCAGGCGCCTGCCCCCGAGCGCCGGCATCCAGACGACGACCTCCCCCTCGACCGGGCCGATCCGGTTGACCACCTCCCGGCCGAGCTCGGACTCCGGGTCGCGGTAGGCGTACGGCACCCGGTTGCGGTGCAGCAGGTTGCTGATCTCGAAGGCCCGTCCGGAGTGCGGGTCGGCGAGGACGACGACCTCCCGGAGGTTCCGGGGGTCGCTGCGGGACCAGTCCTGGACGAACTCGGCGATGGTCCGGTGGAACAGCTCGTCGCCCTGGGTCCACGGCTGGAGCACGTAGTAGTGGATGTCGCCGACGGCCATCGCCTGCAGGATGACCGCGGCGGCCTCGTCGTCCGCCCACGCACCCCAGGGCACCAGCACTGCCCGGCGCGACTCGGGGTGCAGCTCACGGGCGACCCGGATGACGCGCTCGCGGTCGCCCGGCGGCAGGTCGATGTCCACCAGCACCACGGCGACCGGGTCACCGCGGCCCTGAGCGTCCTCCAGGGTGCGGACCGCGGCGGCCGCGTCCACCTCGCCCCGGACGCGGTAGTCGCTGCCGAAGGCGCGCGCCAGCTCGCCCTCGGTGCGCACCAGCTGGCGAGGACTCTGCTCGACGGCCAGCAACAGGGGGCGGTAGCGCCGGGACAGGCGGGCCACGGCTCCTGAATCTACGCCGCGGTGTGTGACGAGCACCACATCTTTCTCGAAATAGTTGAAGGATCAAGTACGTTGTCGCCATCAGGACCGGCCAGCCCGGACGGTTCTCACCCGAGCTACGAAGGACGACAACCACTCATGGGCATCTTCTCCCGCAAGAGCACCGAGAGCACCAAGAACGCCGGCACCCCGGACGCCACCGCCGCGGTGGCCGCGGGCGACAGCGCCGCGGCCGTCGCCGACCCGGTCGACCTGACCGGTGACTACACCCTGGACCCCACCCACACCCGCCTGGGCTTCACCGCCCGCCACGCGATGGTCACCAAGGTGCGCGGCCAGTTCAACGAGTTCGAGGGCACCGCCCACATCGACTCGCAGGACCTCAGCCGGTCCTGGGCCAAGGTCACCATCCAGACCGGGAGCGTCTTCACCGCCCAGGCCCAGCGCGACGAGCACCTGCGGACCAGCGACTTCTTCGAGGTCGAGAAGTACCCGACGATGACCTTCGAGTCCACCAAGGTCGAGCGCGGCGAGGACGGCGAGTTCCTCGTCACCGGCGACCTCACCATCAAGGAGACCACCCGGTCGATCACCATCCCGTTCGACTACACCGGCACCGCCGTCGACCCGTTCGGCAACACCCGGGTCGGCTTCGAGGGCTCGGTCGTCGTGAACCGCAAGGACTGGGGCCTGGACTGGAACGCCGCCCTGGAGACCGGCGGCCTGCTCGTCTCCGAGAAGGTCACCCTGGAGTTCGACGTCAGCGCCATCAAGGCCTGACGCCACCACAGCCCGCGGGACCAGCCCCGACCCGCGTCCGACCCCCGGCACCCCCCTTGGTGCCGGGGGTCTTCTCGTCCCCGGCGGACCTCCGGAATCAAGAGAAAGTTAAAAGGAACGGGGCCCTGGCAGCAGCGACGCAGGTCAGTGGGGTCTCCCTCGACAGGGCCGTGGCGCCCCCCTTGTCGTCATCGGTAAGGCGACTTTACGTTCGCCTGACGCGGGCGTCTCCGTGTCTACGTGAGGGCACTACCCAGGGACCGCCTGCCACCCCTGTGAGGAAGCAACCATGTCCAGATACCGGAAGCTCATCGCGCTGCTCGGCGCGTGTGCGCTCGCCCTGGTCCCCGCCACGGCGGCGCGGGCCGACCACCACCTGACGACCGAGGGCAACTGCCACAACACCGGAACCACCGACCCCGACGGGAACACCTGGACCAAGGTCGACGGTGTCCCCTCCGGCGTGCAGACCACCTACGGCCTGCTGTTCGAGGGCACCCAGGTCGGCACCGTCACCACCAACTCCCCGAGCAAAGGACTCATGACCGTCGGATGAGTGGTGCCGCCGACCTGGCACGGACCACTCGTCATCAGCGTCGTATCCGAGACCCGCATGACCCACGCGCTCGGAGGACACCCTGCGGGCCTCACGGCGATCCAGCGCACATCGGCGTCGAATGTCGGCCAGCCACAGGTAACGATCAGGTCACGATAGAGACTGCTCTCTTGACGCCTCCCTCGAGCCTGTGACGTTCTTGCGCACAGGCTGGCTGTCATGTCTAGACGTTCAGCATAGACACTCGGGGAGGGCGTTATGAAGGTTTCACGCATCTTGGCGACTGGAGCGGCCATACTGGCCGCCGTCATGGTGGCCCGGCCACCGGCGTCATGGTCGTGAAAGGCTGGGCCTCCCCCTCCCAACTGACCATGTCGAACCACATGAACACCTGGCCAGAGACCGGCACCGGTTGGGGCACCGGTCCGAACGCACCGATCCCCAACGGAATCAATGCCTATGTGGGCACCCGGCGGGACTACACCGGGATCGGGGTTCCCTCGGGAGGTGGGACAAGCGCAACACGAACCACCTTTCAGCAGCGATTGGTGGCGAACACGGACGCTGGCCGCGGACTGGCCGCGAACATCTGGCAGGGTGCCAGTACGCCGCCCAACAGCCGACTCAATCCTGGGTATCCTGCGCAGACTGTAAAGCACATCTTCGCGATCAGGGGCTACAGTAACTACGGTTCGACCGCCTACTATGTTGACCCGGCCAGTGGTGGGGCAGGCGTTGATTGGGGCGGCAACGTCCCCGCGTACAGCACTGTGACCACGACCAAGCTGATGCCACTGCTGGGCGCGAGGGGCTATGTCTGGTAGGGGCACTGCGGCTCCAACTCTAGTTATGGTCACGGCCCTTGGCCTCACCGCCTGCTCGCCCACCGCGACGGTTCCCCCCTCGTCCACGTCAGTTGCAGACATAGCGACCGAAGCGGACACGGTGCGGCCAAGCACCGGGGCTCCTGATGGGACCGAAGACTCAGTGCCCACCACTCAAGGGGTCGCACCAGTAGCGGATCCTGGGCAGATGTGCGAAGTACAGCTTCCTCAGACATGGCGGGACGCGTTGAGCGCACCACGCCTGGCCGACCGAGACCTCTTTGCGACCCTGTTGACCGTGCATGATGACGGCTCCCGGGCGGAGGCGCTCTATCTCGATGCTGACGATGGAGTGATCCTCATATGGACCTCCGCCACCGGCGAACAGGTGGAGGTCATGGACCTCAGCGACACCCCTGGTCAGCAGGTCCTCGGCGCCTCATTCGACGGACGCTACCTAGCGTTCTCCGTCTACGAGAGCGAAGAGTTGTTCTCCAGCCCCTGGACAGGGTTTGTCTGGGACAGTGTGGAACGTGGCGAAGCAACGCAGATTGCAGCCAGCCCACGCGAGGACTACCCCGACGGAGCCCCGGGCGCTATGCCCTTGATGTACCCCCTAATGAACGATGGGGTTGCCTACTGGGTGCAGTCCGATCCCACCGAAGAAGAGCGAGACTTCCGCGCGCTCAAGAGCTACGACGTCGGCACGCGTCAAACCGAAACCTTGACTCGAGGACCATTCGACAAACCCAAACTCTTCGGCGACTCTCTGCTTGTCGGATCCTGGCCCCAAGACGGACAAGCGCACGTCCTCCAGATCCCGATCGGAGCAGCCGTGCCAGAGGTTCCGGGTGAGTTGCTTGCTGCCCAGGGGCTAAGCGAGTTTGCCGCGGGCGGAGACTCTCTGGCGTGGGTGACCACCCAGTCAACTGTGCACCTCTACGACCCCGACAGGGGAGGTGTGGAGACGATCACAGGCCCCGGCACGGCCATGGCCGAGCAGGTGGGGGAGGTCGGCACCCTCACCCTCAACGGCGACGTGCTCACCCTGTACGGAAAGGACTCGGAGTCCGAGTATCACCAGTACGTCTACGACACTCGCAGTGAGAGCTTCACCAGCCATGCACCATTGGGGTCGAGCGACTTCCACGCCTATCCCGGACATCTTGCGCTGCACCACACGGATGCGCAGGACAATCATCTCGAGGGCCGCGCGGTGGTTCTACGGATGGACGAGGTGCCGCCCCTACCGGGCTGCGAGAAGAGCAACGACTGAATCCCTGTCGGGCCGAGGATCGGTTGTCATGGTTGCGTGTCAATCGAGCAGCAGGGGGTCATCATAGGACGGCGTCGGTGCCATCGAGTATGTCCTTCCATCGTTGCAGGGGTACGCGGGCATTCCTAAATGAGGCACCGGCCCGGTTTCGCGGGCACTTTAGGTGAGTCTCGTCGTGCCCTTGACACATCAGTCACTCAACAACACACTGTGTGTCCTGACTGATCACCCGCGGAGGAACCAATGAAGCTTCTATCCCGGTACGCGATCGTCGGCGTTGCGATCGCGTTGATCGCTTCACCTGGGGTCGCCGCCAACGGCAACACGAGCAGCATGCCTCAAGCGGAGCATGAGGACACTCTCCGGATGGCAAGCGAACTAGACCTTGACCCAGAGGAGGCACTTGCACAGCAAGCAGTCCAGACGGAGTTCAATTCCTACGCGCAAGACCTCCGGGGCAAGTACCCTGCCTCCTACGTGACGGCTGGGTTTCACCCTGACGGCAAACCCTACATTGGCTTTACAGACCTACCTATTCCAGCCGCTGACATCGAGGCGATGTTTGCTGATGTGGACGTCGTATCAGGACTGCCACTCTCCGAGGTTGATCTCGTAGCGATCAACAATAGCCTATTCTATCAACTGTCGGATATTCACAGTGGCGAAGAGGAACTATCCGTAACCCCCATGCCTTTGACTGGCCGCATCGAAGTTTTATTCGATGACCCGACCTTGGCATCCAGCGCTGCCTCTGCGATATCGACACTCGATCGCGATACAACGGTATCTGCACTCCTTGACAGGAATCACATCGCCTCCCTGGAGGATATCGTCGACGTGAAAGTCGAAAACACGTTGGATTCACGTGTCGATGCTAGCATCGCAGGTGGGCAGAAACTCACGCGCATTGGTAGCACCAGCGTGAACTGCACTGCAGGCTTTAGCGCAAAGCGAGGCAGCACGCCGGGGCTAAGCACGGCAGAGCATTGCCGAAACGATATGGACACGGATGGTTTGGACTATATCTATAACGCAAGTCGCTATGCCCCTCGCGAAGATGGCGATGTTCAATGGCATTCTCGCAAGTCACCCACAACCGTTCTAGGTACATTCAGGTACAATTGGGGAAGCTATAGGCCAGTTTGGGCTAATGTCAACGCTACCCCGGGAACCAGCGTCTGCCGCTTCGGCGCCAAGACGGGATCTGGGTGTAGCTCAGTATACCAAGTCAACGTCTGCATCGACTACGACGACGCACCGGCATACTGTGGCCTCGTCCGAACTCACAGACACACCGGATCGACAGGGGGTGACAGCGGTGGACCGTGGTATTACGGCAACAATGCATACGGGATACATTCTGGTAGTGGCTGGTACGGTGGGATCCATAGAAACTACTTCACACCGACATACACTGGACTAGCTGCCGCTGGACTGACTATAATTTACGGTTGATCATGCACACGCTAAAAACAACCGCTGCTATAGTCGCTGCTGTTGTCCTGTCCTGCACCGCCTGCTCAGGTCAATCCGAATGGGAGGCTTCGCCGGACCTGGACATCATTCGTGGGGAGACTGCCCACGGAGACGTTGAGTCTTCCCTCGAGGCTGGCTGGGAAGGCACGCTGACAGCGGTGGACGGGTGCATTGCACTCGACCAGGGAGCTGCCGGGATCATGCCAATTGTCTTCTTTGCTGACTCCTTTGCTGCCTACTCTTCAGAGGATGAGGAGCAGGCAGTAGTCATCGATGACGATACAGTCATTCCTCTAGGCTCAAGAGTCTCAGGGAGTGGAGGATTCTTCCCACTAGCAGACGGCGATGTTCAGGACGTTCCAGAACGATGCTCCACGCTTGTGGATTCCGATCGAGAAATCCTATTTGTTTCGTCAGTAGACCAATAGGAGACATTGTGACACTCGGTCCACGGTGGAGGAACCTTGGGAGGAGGCTGGCAGCGTCCGGACTGCTCTGGGGCGCAATTACGTCAGCCATACTAGCCTCGCAGGCGGCGGCATCTCCTGGCAGTTCGGACGGGTCGCCCAACAGCACCTGGACTGGTTGGGCGGGCTATTATGCCTGTGAGTACGGCGAAGACGTCTCGATGACAACCTACCCTCACCCTGGCTATCACAAACATAGATACCGGTCGTACACGACTGGACAAATCGCCTACCGATACAGCAATGCCTATTCAAGTTATTGGTCCAGCAATTCACCATACCGGGCTCTCCGTACTTGAGCGGGGTGCCCGGTAGGTGATCGGGCTCGTGGCCCCGACATGCTGTTGGTCTCTCACCACCGACAGCAACGAGGCCACGAGCATGGACGACGGTACGGCAGTACTTCTGGGGTTGGAGGACGAGTTCACCGTCCTGATGGTCGAACGGGTGGACCCGGGACGGGTCAAGGCGGTGATCGAGGTGAGCGCCGTGGAGGACGCCTGCCCTGGGTGCGGTGTGCTGAGCTCGCGGGTCAAGGACCGGCCCGTGATCGTGGTGAAGGACTTGAAGGCCTGCGGCCAAGTCGTGGACCTGTGCTGGCGCAAGCGGGCGTCTGGCCTGTCAGGAATCCGGGTGCTCTCGGGCGACGTTCACTCAGCAGTCTGAGCAGATCCCGGCCCGTTCGCGGGTGACCGCCCGGCTGCGCGCCGCGTTGGCTCGGGCCATCGCCCGATCCAACCGGGCCGTGTCCGACGTCGCCGCCGAGCACAACGTGTCCTGGCACACCGCGCACAAGGCGCTGGTCGCCGCAGCCACCGCATGGCTGCCTGCACCGGAGCCGACCCGGGTGCTGGGCATCGACGAGACCCGGGCCAGGTCGGTGCGGTGGGTGCTGGAAGAGGCCGGGTGGAAGCGGTCCAACCCCTGGATGACTTCTTTCGTCGACGCCGACACCACCACCCCGGGGCGGCTGCTGGGACTGGCCCCGGGCAGGTCAGGGGCCTGCGTGTCCGACTGGTTGGGTGAGCAGTCCCAGGAGTTCCGCGACGGCATCGAGCTTGTCGTCATCGACCCCTCAGCTCCGTATGCCTCCGGTGTGCGCAGGACGCTACCGAATGCGCGGATCGCGGTCGACAAGTGGCACCTGGTCGCGTTGGCCAACCAGATGGTCACCGAGGTACGTCAACGCGTCACCCGAGAACGCCTGGGCCGGCGCGGGACCACCGCGGAAAGGACCTGGACCCACCGGCAGCTGCTGCTGACCGGGTATGAGCACCTCTCGACCAAGCAGGTCGCCCGGCTCCGAGCCGCGCTGGCCGCGGAGGACCTCACCAACGAGATCGGCGCAGCGCACGCCGTCAAGGAACGCCTGCGGCTGCTGCTCAACGCCTCCGACCCGGCCCGTGATCAGGTCCCGGCTCTTCGACTTCTACAACGCCGCCGCGGACTCCCACATGGCCGAGACCGCCCGGCTGGCCAGGACGATCGACACCTGGTGGCCAGCCATCCTGACGGCGCTGACCGAAGACGTCACCAACGCCCGCACCGAGGGCTTCAACCGAATCATCAAGGACACCAAGAGAGTCGGCTGCGGGTACCGCAACATGGACAACTACCGCCGGCGCAAACTGGCCCACATCGCCCTCACCCGAGGGAACGAGACAGCAGCATGAACAGGCCCGCCCCGCTCAAGTTCGAAGAGCCGGTTACGTCGACCTCCTGGTGGGCTTCGTGCGCGGCGAAGGCCCGGGCGATGCGGCCCTTCTGCTTGTCGGTGAGGTTCTCGGCTCCGGCGCGCAGGATGGTCTGGATCCCGTACAACGGGTCGCCCTTGCGGCCGCGGTGCCCGGTGGTGGCCTGCTGGACTCGGCGGCGGACCTCGTCCACGCACTTGGTGCCCAGGGCCAGGACGTGAAAGACATCCAGCACTGCTGTCGCCTCGGCCAGTTCGTCATCGATCGCGGCCTTGTACCCCTGGAACGGATCCAGGGTTGCCACCTGCACACCGGCCTTGAAGTCCTCGCCCCGCTCGTCCAGCCAGTCGGTGTACGCAGCCTTGGTCCGGCCCTGGACCAGGTCGAGCAACCGGGCCCTGACCTGCCCGTTCTCATCGACGGTCAGGTCGACCATGCCGGTCAGCTCCTTCGGGCCGCGGCCGCCATCGTCGGTTGGCTTGGTGGAGACGTGGTGCCAGATGTGCTCATCGACCCCCAGGGTGGTCACGCCGGCGAACCGGGACTCGTCCGCGGCCGCGGCGTCCAGGATCGGCTTGATCGCCGCCCACACGGTGCGCCAGGCCGTGCCGAGCTGGCGGGCCACGCCCTGCACGCTGGCGTGCTCGCGACGGATCTGTCCGATCGCCCACCGGGCCGCCCGGGTGGTCAGCAGCCCGCGGGGGCGAGCCAGGTCGGGGTCCTGCTCGGTGAACGTGCCCGTCTCACAGAGGGCCTCGCGGCACCGGTAGCGGCGTTTGCGCCAGATCAGCACGACCGGGGTGGTGAAGCAGGGCGCGTCGACCAGGCGAACGACCCGGCGGCCGTGGGACTCCGCGATCACCCCGCACCCGGGGCAGCCGACCCGGGTTGGTGCGGACTCCAACGTCACGGTCAGCAAGTCAGGCGCGCGTTCGACCGCTAGCACGTGCAGCCCGTCCAGGCCGAGGAGCAGGTCGCAGTTGTCGCAGTACGCGCCGCCCGCGCCGGGAGCGCGGCAGCACGACGTAGGCTCAGACACGTCGAGGTCCTTGAGATCGGGAGAGGTAGAAGTCCTCCGATCCTCGGGGACCTCGACCCATCACCCCCTCAAGAACTCACCCCGGCGCGTCGCCCCCACCCTCAAAGACGAAGAGCCGATTTGGCCCCGCCCGGAGAGGCTGCTACAGTTGACCTCCGCTGCGGCGGCCACGGCCCCGCAGCAGTCCAACTGAGGCGGATGGTCAACGCGTCAGCAGCCACGGCTGCAGTTTGATGCGGGGACGCCGCTCAGTTACACTGGAATGCCCCGGCTGCGGTCCCACGGTTGTGGGGTTGTGGTTGGTGTGTGTCCGATCCTTGAGAACTCAACAGCGTGCCAAAAATCGATGCCAAATTTACCTCGTCGCTGGGGTGAGTGGCTGACTGTCTG
>Ga0310825_100523_pt1 | contig 31148 bp, 27 predicted proteins | sample WT_ome_9_FD_202243 | JGI IMG/M metagenome (GOLD analysis project Ga0310825, IMG submission 202243) | Sorghum-adapted microbial communities enriched on wild type (WT) sorghum from Joint BioEnergy Institute, Emeryville, California, United... ... | reverse complement strand
GAAACAAAGTACGGTCGGTTGCGCGGGGGAACAAATGAAGGGGTTTTCTATTGGAAAGGGATTCCGTACGCGAAAGCGCCGGTCGGTGAACGCCGTTTTTTGCCGCCGGAACCGCCCGATGCATGGGACGGAGTGCGTGAGGCGACATCGTTTGGACCGGTCGTCATGCAGCCGTCCGATTCGATGTTCAGCCAGCTGCTCGGACGGATGAATGAACCAATGAGCGAGGATGGGTTGTATCTGAACATTTGGTCACCGGCGGCGGATGGGAAGAAGCGCCCGGTATTGTTTTGGATTCATGGCGGCGCTTTTTTATTCGGCTCCGGTTCATTTCCATGGTATGATGGAACGGCGTTTGCCAAACACGGCGATGTCGTTGTCGTGACGATCAACTACCGGATGAGCGTGTTTGGCTTTTTGTATTTGGGAGATGCGTTTGGCGAAACGTATGCCCAGGCGGGAAATCTTGGCATATTGGATCAAGTGGCGGCGCTGCGCTGGGTGAAAGAGAACATTGAGGCGTTCGGCGGTGATCCGGACAACATTACGATTTTTGGCGAATCAGCCGGAGCGGCAAGCGTTGGCGTGCTGTTGTCGCTTCCGGAAGCAAGCGGGCTGTTTCGACGCGCTATATTGCAAAGCGGATCGGGTTCGCTTCTTCTTCGTTCTCCGGAGACGGCGATGGCTCTGACTGAACGCATTTTAGAACGTGCCGGCATCCGTCCGGGTGACCGCGATCGGCTGCTGTCGATTCCAGCAGCAGAGCTATTGCAGGCGGCGATGTCGCTCGGCCCAGGAATCACGTACGGTCCGGTGGTTGACGGACATGTGTTGCGACGCCATCCGATCGAAGCGCTCCACGACGGGGCAGCAAGTGATATTCCAATCCTAATTGGCGTGACGAAAGACGAATACAATTTGTTTTCATTGACTGATCCGTCATTGACAAGACTCGAAGAAAAAGAACTGCTTGACCGGATGAACCGTGAGGTCGGGCCTATTCCGGAGGAGGCGGTACGCTATTACGCGGAAACAGCGGATCGGTCGGCACCCGCGTGGCAAACATGGCTGCGCATCATGACGTACCTTGTTTTTGTCGACGGAATGTTGCGAACGGCGGATGCCCAAGCAGCGCAAGGGGCGAATGTGTACATGTATCGGTTTGATTATGAAACGCCGGCGTTCGGTGGACAACTGAAAGCGTGCCATACGCTCGAGTTGCCGTTTGTGTTTCATAACCTCCATCAGCCTGGTGTCGAGAATTTCGTCGGCAACCGACCAGAGCGTGAGGCGATTGCCAGCGAAATGCATGGTGCCTGGCTTTCGTTCGCCCGCACCGGCAACCCGAACGGCGCTCATTTACCAGAGAAGTGGCCCGTATACACAAAAGAGCACAAACCGGTGTTTGTCTTTTCGGCTGCGAGCCATGTGGAAGACGATCCGTTCGGTCGCGAGCGGGAAGCGTGGCAAGGACGCCTTTGACGAAAAAATCCATAAGCAACATGTGTTCTTTGTCTGAACACGATCAAGGTACGCGCATTTTCGCGGAAAAAGACCGTGGGCAAACGTTCGCCTTTACCTCTAAAAGGAATGACGCAACATGTCTGCACTTCACAGGAAAGAGGACGAAACGGTTGGTTTTCAGAATAGGAAAAGGTGTCCCGTTTTTTGGGACACCTTCTTCTATGTATCGCTCAATCATTTGCTTCTGTGGCAGGAAGCCCGAATCGCTCGGCGAGTGCCGGATCACGATCGATCGCCTCAATCAGTTTCCGCATGACGTTCACATCAAACGTAAAATTCGAACCGATTGGCGAGGTGACGAAAATTTTCCCTTCTTTCGCCTCGCGTGCTCGTTTAAATTGATAGCCGTCAATCGCAATGACGACTCGTTCGTCTGGCCTTGCCATTAGGAATCCCTCCATCGCTGTTTTTTCTTTCATTGTACTTGATTTTGAGGATGAACACCAACGTTCATGACACGCTCTTAAGGATAACGGATGGGAGAGCGTTAGAGGGCGGTGAATTTCATCAAGAACGTAGCACAAAACGACATTTTTTCATTATAGACGTCTTGATGTTTGGAATGATCGGAAAAGGCGATTGTTAGGCGGGGATCATGATCCACTAGCGGATGAAAGTGAAGAGCAACGAAATAGTCTCTTTGTTTCACAACAAATGAATTGGTGCCATTCAGGGCGGAGACAGGTGAGACAGTTGCTGCAAACGATAATGTATGGTATAGTAAAAATATTGCAACGTAGGTCGTTGGAGGTGTCAGGCATGCATGCCTTGCTTGTGACGTTGCTTGTCATTGTATCGATTGCGCTGATTGCGATTGTGTTGTTGCAGTCAGGCCGAAGCGCAGGGCTGTCGGGGGCGATTACCGGCGGTGCCGAGCAGCTGTTTGGCAAACAGAAAGCGCGCGGGCTTGATGCAGTGTTTCAGCGCGTGACGGTCGTGTTGGCCATTTTGTTTTTTGTGTTGACGATTCTCGTCGCATATGTCCAACCATCATAAGCGAAAAGCGGGGGGCGGTCCTTACAAAAACGGGCTGCCTTTTCTATTTCATCTAGAGAGGAAGGAGAACGATGATGAAAATTGTTCCGCCAAAACCGTTTTTCTTTGAAGCCGGGGAGCGTGCCGTTTTGCTTTTGCACGGATTTACCGGAAACTCCGCTGATGTTCGGATGCTCGGACGCTTTCTCGAATCAAAAGGCTACACGTGCCATGCGCCGATTTACAAAGGGCATGGCGTGCCGCCGGAAGAGCTCGTCCATACCGGTCCGGACGATTGGTGGCAAGATGTGATGAACGGTTATCAGTTTTTGAAAAACAAAGGATATGAAAAAATCGCGGTTGCTGGGTTGTCGCTTGGAGGCGTATTTTCCTTAAAATTAGGTTACACTGTACCTATAGAAGGAATTGTGACCATGTGCGCACCGATGTACATCAAAAGCGAAGAAACGATGTATGAAGGTGTGCTTGAGTATGCGCGCGAATATAAAAAACGGGAAGGAAAATCGGCAGAACAAATCGAACAGGAAATGGAACGGTTCAAACAAACGCCGATGAAAACATTAAAAGCGCTGCAAGCGTTGATCGCCGATGTGCGTGAGCAACTGGATTTGATTTACGCGCCGACGTTTGTCGTTCAAGCGCGCCATGACCACATGATCAACCCGGACAGCGCCAACATCATTTATAACGAAATTGAATCGCCGGTCAAGCAAATCAAATGGTACGAACAATCCGGCCATGTTATTACGCTTGATCAAGAAAAAGAGCAGCTGCATGAAGATATTTATGCGTTTCTTGAGTCGTTAGATTGGTAACGACGGAAAGGAGGAGAGGGCCGATGGATCACGCATTGGCCGAACGAATTTTAACGTTTATGCGCGACGAGGCGTACAAGCCGCTGACAGTTCAAGAGCTCGAAGAAGCGTTTGGGATCACGGAGGCGGACGAATTTAAAACGTTCGTTAAAACGCTTGTCGCCATGGAAGAGGAAGGGCTTGTCGTTCGGACACGCAGCAACCGCTACGGTGTGCCTGAACGGATGAATCTCGTGCGCGGTAAAGTGACTGGCCATGCGAAAGGATTTGCCTTCGTCACGCCGGAAGAACCGGGAATGGACGACATTTTCATCCCGCCGTCGGAGCTGAAAAATGCCATGCACGGCGACACGGTGCTCGTACGCGTCCAATCCGAGTCCGGCGGAGCGCGCCGCGAAGGGACGATCGTCCGCATTTTGGAGCGCGGGGTGAAAGAAGTCGTCGGTACATATACGGAAAGCAAATATTTCGGCTTTGTCATCCCCGATGATAAGCGGATCGTCAACGATATTTTCATCCCGAAAAACGCGGCGAACGGGGCGGTCGAAGGGCATAAAGTCGTCGTCCGGCTCACATCATACCCGGAAGGACGAATGAGCGCCGAAGGGGAAGTCGTCCAAATTCTTGGCCATAAAAACGACCCGGGCGTCGATATTTTATCGGTCATCTATAAGCACGGCTTACCGCTTCAGTTTCCGGATGATGTCATCGATCATGCCAATCGTGTTCCTGATGTGATTACGGAAAAGGATCTCGAGGGGCGCCGCGACTTGCGCGGTGAGATGATCGTCACCATCGACGGCGAAGATGCGAAAGACTTGGACGATGCGGTGACCGTGACAAAACTTGAGAACGGAAACTATAAACTGGGCGTCCATATTGCCGATGTGAGCCATTATGTCGAAGAAGGCTCGCCGATTGACCGCGAAGCGTACGAACGCGGAACGAGCGTCTATTTGGTCGATCGTGTCATTCCGATGATTCCGCACCGGTTGTCGAACGGCATTTGCTCGCTTAACCCGAAAGTCGACCGGTTGACGCTATCGTGTGAAATGGAAATCACCCCGCAAGGCGAAGTCGTCAGTCATGACATTTTCCAGAGCGTCATCCGCACGACGGAACGGATGACATATTCTGACGTCAATAAAATTTTGGTCGATAAAGATGAGGCGTTGCGTGAAAAATACGCGCCGCTTGTGCCGATGTTTGAACTCATGGCTGAGCTCGCCGACATTTTGCGAACGAAGCGGATGAAGCGCGGGGCGATCGATTTCGATTTTAAAGAAGCGAAAGTGCTCGTTGATGAAAACGGCAAGCCATATGACGTCGTTTTGCGCGAGCGATCCGTTGCCGAGCGGCTCATTGAAGAGTTTATGTTGGTGGCGAACGAAACGGTCGCCGAGCATTTCCATTGGCTCAACGTGCCGTTTATGTACCGCGTCCATGAGGATCCGAAGCCGGAGAAACTGCAGCGCTTTTTGGAATTCATTACGAACTTCGGCTATGTCGTCAAAGGGACGGGCAACCAAATCCATCCGCGCGCCTTGCAGCAAATTCTCGAAGCGGTGCGCGGCGAACCGGAAGAAATGGTCATTTCCACCGTCATGCTCCGGTCGATGAAGCAAGCCCGTTATGACGCGGAAAGCCTTGGCCATTATGGCTTGTCCACCGAGTTTTACACCCATTTTACGTCCCCGATCCGCCGCTATCCGGACTTAATCGTCCACCGGTTGATTCGGACGTATCTCATTAACGGACAGATGGATCCTGACACCCAGCAAAAATGGGCGGAAAAGCTGCCTGACATCGCCGAACATGCGTCCAACATGGAACGGCGCGCCGTCGAGGCTGAGCGTGAAACCGATGACTTAAAGAAAACAGAGTTTATGGAAGATAAAATCGGGATGGAATTTGACGGCATCATTAGTTCCGTCACGAACTTCGGTTTGTTTGTGGAGCTCCCGAATACGATCGAAGGGTTGGTGCACGTCAGCTATTTAACGGACGATTATTACCGTTACGACGAGCGCAACTATGCCATGGTCGGCGAGCGGACGGGGAAAATGTACCGCATCGGTGATGAAATTACCGTCCGCGTCATTAACGTCAACAAAGACGAACGAATCGTTGATTTTGAAATCGTCGGCATGAAAGGGCGCCGCCCGCCGAAAGCGAAAGCGGCACCGGTTGTCATTGAAGGGAAAAAGCAAAAGAAAGCAAAGGCACAAGCGAAAAAGAACAACGCTGGCCGCCATACCAAAGCGAAAAAGAAGAAAAAGAAAAAACGGTGAGGAAAAGCCGAGCAGGCGGCTTTTCCTTCTTTTTCGTTTTTGGTACAATAAAAGCGCTACAAATGAGGAGGAGGACGTTCATGCCAAAAGGGGAAGGAAAAGTCATCGCGCAAAACAAAAAAGCGCGCCATGATTATTTTATTGAAGAAACGTATGAAGCGGGGCTTGTTTTGCAAGGGACGGAAATTAAATCGATCCGCAACGGCCGGGTGAACTTAAAAGATTCGTTCGCCAAAGTGGAAAAAGGGGAAGTATTTCTCCATAATATGCATATTAGTCCGTATGAACAAGGCAACCGCTACAACCATGATCCGCTGCGGACGCGCAAGCTCCTCCTGCACCGCCGCGAAATCAACAAACTGATCGGCTACACGAAAGAGCAAGGGTATACGCTCGTACCGCTGAAATTGTATATCAAAAACGGCTTTGCCAAAGTGGAACTTGGCGTCGCCAAAGGGAAGAAAAAATACGACAAGCGCGAAGACATGAAGCGGAAAGAAGCGCAGCGAGAAATCGAGCGGGCGTTCCGTGAGCGGCAAAAAATTTAGCGCATATTTCCATTGAAAATGCGCTCAGCCATGATATAATAAGAGTACGAAAGCCAGTGATTCATGCTTAAGCTCCGATCTTTCTTCGCAACCGCGGGGACGATCCGGATTCGACAGGGGTAGGTCGAGCTTAAGCGGCGAGCCGAGGGAGACGTCCTCGTAAAAACGTCACCTAAAGATAACTGGCAAAGAAAACTACGCTTTAGCTGCCTAATTGCTGCAGCTAGCTCCTCCCGCCATCGCCCGTGTGGCGTCCGAGGGGTTCATATGAAGCGGGCTACGCCCAAATCCGCCGCCTGAGGACGAGGGAAGAGACGAACCAGGCTAGCCGTCGGGAGGCCTGTCGGTAGGCGGAACGAACGGCGAAGCAAAATATACCGACTACGCTCGTAGATGCTTAAGTGGCGATGCCTCTGGACGTGGGTTCGACTCCCACCGTCTCCATTCATTTGATGTCGTAAGTGCCAAAATCCTTGATATAAGGGTTTTGGCACTTTTTGATTTTGAAGCTATTTCTCGAAAGCGACGGATCTCTCACTGTAGAAAAAAGAAAGAGCGAATGGAGAACATCCGTCGTTTTCTTCATTCGCTCTTTTTTGGACATTCCGGTTTATGATGCGTTAGGCATTCGCAGCTGCTTTTAAAGCCTCTTCAATCGCATGTTCGAGATCGATGATGGAATCTGTAGGTTCAAATCGTTTCAGGACTTGTCCGTTGGCATCCACTAAAAATTTGGTAAAGTTCCAACGAATGTTCTTGCCGTCAAGGAAGAATGGGTTGATTTCTTGAATTTTCGTTTTCAGCATTTTCTCTTCCAAATTAACACCGAACTCACGACAATCTGCTTGTTCTTTTAAGTATTGGAAAAGCGGATGGGCGTGTTCTCCGTTGACATCAATCACTTCAAAAATAGGGAACGTTACACCGAATTTGACTTTACACATCGTTGCCGTCTCTTGGCCGTTTTCAGGATTTTGCTCTGCAAACTGATTGCTTGGAAAACCTAAAATCACGAATCCTTGATGGGCAAACTTTTTATACAATCTTTGTAAATCTTCAAATTGATATGTAAAACGACAGTGGTTTGCTGTGTTCACAATTAACATCGTTTTATTTCGGTATGTTTCCATGGATAAGATTTCACCATTAGGCTTTTTTACTAGATAATCATAAATCGTTGTCATCAGCCATCCCCTTCTGAAGAATGATTTTTATCTAATGATTAGTATATCTTTCCTCTATGTTCCTTCAACTAATATGCAACGACTTAAAGATAGGAATGATGAGCCGCTCCCGCTTCTACAAGTGAGAGAGGTTCATTAAGGCATACACACGAAAAAACGCATCAAAGAAAGCCTCTTTTTCCTTTGCGGATGAAGAGGCTTTTTATATTTACTGTTTTGTCGTGCCATTGATGCGAAACGCCCCGTAACGAGATGCTTGACCGGGCTTGGTTGTTGTCATGTTTTCGGTGGGGCTTCATACGTATAAAGAGGAACGATTTTTTACTTTAGTTTATAAGGAGGAACAGCGCATGAACCAACCGTATGCGTCCCCTCAGCTCGTTTCGCTCATTGATCCTTATGTATATCATGCTCTTCAATCACTGCTCGGTCAACAGGTGGTAGTGGAAACGACTCGGAATTCGCTGCTTGGCACGTTGAGAGACGTCAAGCCGGATCATCTCGTGCTTACGGCTCATCAAAAGGTGTATTATATTCGCTTGGCGCAAGTCGTTTCCGTTCACCTTGGCGACGTAGGGAAAGGAGGAGCATACCGTGGTGTTTCAGAGGATTGATCGGTTGGCCATCGAATTGCCGCCACCGAAGTACGCGGACGCGAATGCGGCGGCCGCTGTTCAAGAGCTACTAGGCGGTCGCTTTGGAGAAATGTCCACGTTGAACAATTATTTGTTTCAGTCATTCAACTTTCGGCAAAAATCAAAACTGCGCCCGTTTTACGAACTGGTGGCGAGCATTACGGCGGAAGAATTCGGCCATGTCGAGCTTGTCGCCAATACGATCAACCTTTGTTTAACTGGGACCACCCATCCCGGCGATCCCGATTGTACGCCGATGAGAGAGGCAAAAGACAAACGCAATTCGTATCATTTCATCGCCACTGCGCAAACCGCCTTTCCTGGTGATTCTATGGGCAATCCGTGGAAGGGAGAGTATGTGTTCAACAGTGGCAACTTGATTTTGGATTTGCTTCATAACTTTTTCTTGGAATGCGGCGCGCGCACGCATAAAATGCGCGTGTATGAAATGACGAACCATCCGACTGCCCGTGAGATGATCGGCTACTTGTTGGTGCGGGGCGGTGTTCATATTTTAGCGTATGCGAAAGCATTGGAAGTGGCGACTGGCGTTGATGTGAAGAAGATGTTGCCGATCCCGAAGTTAGATAACCGGGCGTTCGATGAAGCGCGCAAATATGAAGACCAAGGCCTCCATCGCCGTTTGTATACGTTCAGCGATCGATATTACAAGGAGATCGCCCGCATTTGGCATGGGACGCATCCGAGTGACGGACAGCCGCTGGAAGTGGTGGAAGGCGCCCCGCAAGGAGGAACGATTCCGGATTTGGATGCCGTGCCGGAAGAATTTGCCCCTGGCATTTCCATGGAAGACTTTTTGGACATTGGCAAGCGGCTGATGCGTTCGGCTGGGTTGTAGAAAAGCTGTTTGCGTTCATCTATCACCATCTTTGGGCATGGACGGATCGAGGGGTCCCTATATAAACGAGCCCCTCTTTTTTCTATGCGCATCGATCCCACGGTATGACCATTCGCATTCCCTCGGCAGTTGGCTTTCTCCCACTTGGCATCGGAACTCGATTGCTCCTCTCTGCCTCATTTCGTTTCACACATGGTTGCTTTTTTCGTTCATGATGGGCATGGCGACGGTTTGTTGCAACAGGTTGAGAAAATGATGGACGCTTTTGGGCACATAGCGCTGTCGATCGATGATGACGGCGGCTTCTGCTTTCATTGATGAGTCAACAATTGGGAGGACGCGAATGCCAGGAAGACGAAACAAGGAAACGGTTGACTGTGGCACAATGGTAGCGCCCATGCCTTGGGCGACAAGGGAAAGCAAAATGGTTGCATCCGGGCATTCGCATAGAACGTTTGGCTCAAACCCATGACGGCGGCATTCCTCGACGACCCGTTCGTACTGTCCGGCACCGTGTACACGGTGAAGAAGGAGGAGCGGCCACTCTGCAAAATCGCGCATCGATAAGGAAGAGCGGCTCAATGCCCAATGCTCAGGCAAGACGGCGACATAACGATCGCTTGGCAGCGGAATGATGTCGTAATGAGACGAATCGATCGGTAGACGGACAATGCCGATGTCAATGTGCCGCTCTTGAAGAAGCTGGCAAATGGAAAACGTATCTCCTTCGCGAAGGTGAAACGTGACGTTCGGAAACTGTTCGTGGAATTGGCGGATCGTTTGGGCCAAATAGGAAAAGCACGATTTGACACAGCCGACAGCCAATGTTCCCGTTGCCCCCGTTTCGATTTCTTTCACTTCCGCGATGGCGTCATCTAGCTGGTGCAACAGTTGTTTCGCCTTTTCGTAAAACAATTTGCCCGGTGCGGTGAGCTCCATTTTTTTCGCTTTCCGGTCAAACAATGGGACGCCGAGCTTTTCTTCGAGTTGCTTCAACTGTTGGCTGAGCGGCGGCTGAGCGATATGAAGTTTTTGTGCCGCCTTCGTGATTTGTCCCTCTTCGGCGATGGTAACGAAGTATTTTAGCTGTTTCACATCGATCATGTCTGTGTCTCCTTTCTCTACCGCTTCTATATATTTTTCATATAGAATAGTTGATTCTTTTTGTATTTTTCATATATGAAATCATATGTTATATTAATTTTGAACATTCTGAATGATAGCGCTTACTTCATCTATTATACTTGAAAATGGGAGGAATGAAAATGCCAGCCAAAACAGGAAATCAGTATATGGAGAGGCTGAAGCAGGCGAAAAGCAGCGTGTACATTCATGGGGAAAAAGTCGAAGATGTCACCGTCCACCCGGCGTTTCGCAATGTCGTTCGCTCCATGGCGGCGCTGTACGACCGGCAATATGAAAAGCCGGACAAGATGTTGTACCGGTCGCCGACAACCGGACAGTTGGTCGGGATGACGTTTATCCAGCCGACCACGATCGATGAGCTCATCGCCCGCCGCGAAGCAACGCAAGAGTGGGCGCGGATGTCGGCCGGAATGATGGGGCGCTCGCCGGATTACTTAAACGCCGAAGTGATGGCGATGGGCATCGCCAATGATTTGTTTGCCGAAGACGACCCGATGTTTGCCGAGAATGCGAGAAACTATTATGAATATGCGCGGGAAAATGACATCAGTTTGACCCATACGCTCATCCATCCGCAAATGAACCGCGCCAAAGCGCTTCACGAGCAAAAAGACGCCGATGTGCCGCTCCATTTGGTGGAACGGCGAAAAGACGGCATCATCGTCAGCGGCATCCGTCTGTTGGCGACGCAAGGTGGAATCACAGATGAAATTTTAGTGTTCCCGTCTACGGTGAAAAAATCGACAGCCGGTGAAGATCCGTATGCGCTCGCCTTTGCCATCCCGAACAATACGCCGGGGGTGAAGTTCATTTGCCGCGAGGCGTTCGATTACGGGCGCAGCACGTGGGATCATCCGCTCGCTTCTCGATTTGAAGAAGGCGATGCGATCGTTTCGTTTGAAAACGTGTTTGTGCCATGGGAGCGCGTCTTTGTTTGCGGCAATTCGTCGATTTGTAACCGGACGTTCCGTGAAACGAATGCGGTCGTTCATATGTCCCATCAAGTTGTGGCGAAAAACATCGTCAAAACGGAGTTTTTGCTTGGGGTTACCCTTTGTCTCATTGAAGCAATCGGCATTGGTGAGTTTCAACATGTGAAGGACAAAGGGGCGGAAATCATGCTTGCTCTCGAAACGATGAAAAGCCACTTGTACCGGGCTGAGCATAACGCAAAGCCAGATCGTTGGGGAACGATGACACCGGATTTTGCCGCTTTGGATGCTGCGCGCAACTGGTATCCGCGCGTGTATCCGCGTTTGGTGGAAATCATCCGCATTTTAGGGGCGTCCGGCTTGATGGCGATTCCGACGGAAGCAGATTTTGAACATGAAGAAATTGGGGACATCGTCCGCCGGGCAATGCAAGGGGCGACGGTGGACGGTTATGAACGTGTCCAACTGTTCCGGCTGGCTTGGGATTTGACGATGAGCGCGTTCGGTGCGCGGCAGACGCACTATGAATATTACTTTTTCGGTGACCCCGTGCGGATGGGGATGGCCTATTTCGACGGCTATGAAAAAGAGTCGTATAAACAGTTTGTGCAAGAATTTTTACGTACGAAAAAAAGTGTTTCGATTCCGTTGAACAGCGATCATTGATTAGAGGGGGAGAGGAACAATGACGTTTTCCATCATTCGTTGTGCTCGCGCGGTGCTGCATGTGACTGATTTGGCCGCGTCGCGTGACTTTTACGAACGGGTGCTTGGATTTGTCGTGACGGAAGCGGATCGTGAGCATATCTATTTGCGCGGGTTGGAAGAATACCACCACCATAGCTTAGTGCTGAAAAAAGCGTCGCGTCCGGCGGTTGAAGCACTTAGCTACAAAGTCGGTTCCGAGCAAGAACTCGAAGCGCTGTACGAATGGTTTGCGGCGCAACAGCTGAACCCGAGATGGCTTGAGGACGGCTCGCAGCGTGCCATCGGACGGGCGTTTCGCGTCCAAGACCCATTAGGGCTGCCGCTTGAGTTTTTCGCGCATATGGAGAAAACCGAGCGGTTGTTGCAGCGCTATGACTTGTATCGCGGTGCCCGCGTCCAACGCATTGACCATTTCAACTGCGCAATAACGGATGTCCAGAAAGGATACGATTTTTACGTCCGCGGTTTAGGTTTTGCCTGCTCAGAATATACGGAAACAAAGGATGGCAAGCTGTGGGCGGCTTGGCTGCATCGGAAGCAAAATGTCCATGATTTGGCGCTCATGAACGGGAAAGGTCCGCGCCTTCATCATATCGGTTTTTGGCTGCCGGATCCGCTCAGCCTGATTCATGCGTGCGATGTGCTGGCGGCATCGGGATATAGCTCCAGCATTGAACGGGGGCCGGGGCGGCATGGGTTATCCAATGCGTTCTTTGTCTATTTGCGTGACCCGGACGGCCATCGAATCGAGTTGTATAACGGTGATTATTTGACGAGCGATCCGGATTTTCCGCCGATTCGCTGGGATTTGGACGATCCGCGGCGCCAGACGTTTTGGGGGCATGCGGCGCCGGATAGTTGGTTTGAAGAGGCGTCGGACATGTTGGACGTCCATAGCGGCGAACCGATTGAACCGAACGAACCGGCGTTGCAGAAAGTGAAACCAACCTTTTTGATCTAACAAAAATCATATATGATTTTATAGTTGATTTGATATATATTATTCTGTATAATGTGATTAAGATTCTGAAAAATCAGTCCATTAGGGGGCAAGGGGGATGGCATACCGCGAGGTGAAAGAGCGGCTGCGCGGCTCGATTGCGCCGGTCGTCACGCCGTTTGATGAAGAAGGAAACGTTGATTTGACCACGTTGACATCGCTCATTGATTGGCATATAAAAAGCGGCACACACGGCATTTCGGTGACAGGAACATCCGGGGAACCGAGCTCGCTGACGCTTGACGAGCGAAAACAAGTGATGGAAACAGCGAAAAAGGCGGTCGCCGGGCGCGTGCCGTTCGTGCCGGGGACAGGCTCGACGAACCATGCAGAAACGATTGAGTTAACCAAATTTGCGCAAGAGATTGGGGCCGATGCCGCCATGGTCATCGTCCCGTATTACAACCGCCCGTCCCAGCAGGCGCTGTATAAGCATTTTAAGGCGGTGGCTGAGTCGGTTGACATTCCCATCATCGTCTACAATATCCCAGGGCGTACGGCGGTCAATTTGGAAGTTAAAACGTTGGCGCGGCTCGTCGAGGACTGCCCGAACATTATCGGGGTGAAGGAGTCCAACAAAGATTTCGAACATGTCAATCGGGTGCTATGGCATTGCGGGCGCGATTTTCTACTGTTCTCCGGCATCGAGCTGTTGTGCTATCCGATGTTGGCGATCGGCGGCGCCGGTTCGATCAGCGCAACGGCCAACGTGGTGCCGCAGAAGGTAGCCGAGCTGCATGATGCTTGGTTTGACGGCGACGTCAAGCGGGCGCAAGACCTTCACTTTGAACTGATGGAGCTCAATGATGTGCTGTTTATTGAAACGAACCCAGGACCGGTAAAGGCAGCGCTTGGCATGTTGGGAAAAATCACCCCGAAGCTTCGTCTGCCGCTTGATTTGCCGAGTGAAGAGCACCAGGAACAAATCCGCCGCACGCTCGTCAAATATGGGTTGTTGACTGAGGCGGCACAGCAGCCGGCGAAATAAGCGTTGCCGGCTGTTCCGCCTGAAGGAAGGCGGGCGGCGCGCCCACCGGTCTTGACATGGAGAGGCTGTGACGTTGATTACCGCGATGGAAGGGAGAGAGGCGATCGTGAATGTGCGGCTGCGCCTGGCCGGACGGCGGCATTCGATTGAGGCGGAAGTGGACTGGCGCGGCGGGACGGTGACGTTGGACAGACGAACATCGCGCATCGATGAATGGGAGTGGGATGCGCCGGAAGTCGGTGCCGTGTATGGGGTGGCGCTCAATGATCGACGGGAATGGGAGGCGATGGCCGAGGCGATGACCGCCCCGCCGTATCGGAAGCCACCGGAAGGTCCGGTGCTGTATATGAAGCCGGCCAATACGATCAACGCCCATCGGAGGCCGGTCGTTCTCCCGTCCGGCGTCAACCGGCTTCGCACCGCTCCAGCGATCGGCCTTGTCATCGGGCGGACGGCCGCGCGCGTCCGTCCTGAGGGGGCGCTCGATGTCGTATTCGGCTATACGATTGTAAACGATTTGTCCATCCCGCATGAGCAGCTGTACCGCCCGGCGGTGAAGGAGCAGGCGCGCGACGGGTTCACTCCGATCGGTCCATGGGTGGTGCCAAAAGAGGAAACCGTGCCGCTGTCGTCGTTGGCGGCACGCGTATATGTAAACGGCCGTCTTGTTCAATGCGTCGATCTCCGTCGTTTTCGGCGCCCGCCTGAACAATGGCTCGCGGACGTGACCGAGTTTATGACGCTTGAGCAGGGCGATGTGCTGTTTTTCAGCTGGCCGGCCGACGCCCCGCTCGTTTCGGCAGGGGATGTGGTGCGCATCGAAATGGACGGGATCGGCGCGTTGGAAAATCCGATCGTTGCCGAAGAAGGGGGAGAAGGGGAATGAAGCAGGCGCGCGTCGCGTGGAACGGAACGGTGACCGAAGCCGAGCCGCTTGACAGCGGCCGCCTTCTTCTGCCGGATGGAACGATCGTCGATGAGCATGAGGTGATGTGGCTTCCCCCGGTCGAGCCGCGCACGATCGTGGCGCTTGGGTTGAATTACGCGGATCATGCCGGGGAGTTGTCGTTTGCCGCTCCGAAAGAGCCGCTTTTATTTTTCAAAGGGAAAAACACGCTAATCGGCCACCGCGGCCGCACCGTCCGGCCGGCAGGGGTTGACATGATGCATTACGAATGCGAACTCGCCGTGGTCATCGGCCGCCCGGCTTGTCGAGTGAAGGCAGAACAGGCGTATGATTACATTTGGGGGTACACGATTGCCAACGATTACGCTGTTCGCGATTACTTGGAAAATTACTACCGACCGAATTTTCGCGTTAAAAACCGTGACCGAACAACGCCGCTCGGCCCGTGGATTGTCAGCCATGAGGAAGTTGGCGATCCGATGGCGCTGGCGTTGCGGACGTATGTCAATGGAGCGCTCGTGCAGGAAGGATATACAGGCGATATGATTTTTTCCATTCCATATTTGCTTGAATATATTACGAGTTTTATGACGCTCGCGCCAGGCGATCTGATTTTGACCGGCACGCCGAAAGGGGCGGTGAACGTTCAGCCCGGCGATGAAGTCGTCGCGGAAATTGAGCGTATCGGCCGGCTCATCAATTACATTGAATAACCAGCATCCAACGATGCGCGAACCATTCAGTTAAAGAGCACGGGGCCTTTTCAGAACGAAAGGGAGGAAGCGCGATGCCGCACTTTGTTTTGGAATATACGGACAATCTTGGCGAAGAGGCCGACATTCGCGGCTTGCTGATGAAAATCAATCAAGCATTGATACGCCGGAGCGATTGGTTTCCGATCGGCGGCATCCGTTCGCGAGCCATCCGGCTTCATGAGTATTGTGTGGCGGACGGCTCCCATGATGATGCTTTTGTGCATGGGACGCTGAAAATCGGTGCCGGTCGCCCAGAGGCAGTGAAAAAAGCAGTCGGCGATGAACTGTTTGCGATTATGAAAGACCATTTCGCCCCGCTGTTTGCCAAGCGGTATTTGGCGTTGTCGCTTGAGTTATATGAATTCAGCGAGGCGGGGACGTACAAGCATAACAACATTCATGCGCGTTATCGAACAACGCCGTAGCAGAGGGGGAGACGAATGGCAACGCAACCGAACGTGCTTCATTATATTAATGGGCGGTTTGTCGAAAGTGCGAACGGCGCGTTTTTTGACAACATAAACCCTTTTACGAATGAACCGATTAACCAAGTGACGGAAGGGAACAAAGAAGATATCGATGCGGCGGTCCGGGCTGCGAAGGACGCGTTTGATGGCGGCCCGTGGCGGACGATGCCGGTCGAGGAGCGGCTTCGTTACGTGCTTCGCATCGCTGAGTTGATTGAACGGTATAAAGAAGAGATCGCCTACTTAGAGGCGCTCGACACCGGCATTCCGATCAGCCAAGCGAAAAAACAGGCTGCCCGTGCGGCGGAAAACTTCCGTTTTTACGCCGAAATGGTAAAAACGCGCCTTGTCGGTGAGGCGTATCACGTCAATGGCCAGTTTTTAAACTATACGGTCTATAAACCGGTCGGAGTCGCGGGGCTGATCACGCCATGGAATACGCCGTTTATGCTGGAGACGTGGAAAGTTGCCCCGGCGCTCGCAACCGGCAATACGGTCGTCTTGAAACCGGCTGAGTGGTCACCGTTGACGGCTAATAAACTGGCAGAAATCATCGATGAAGCCGGATTGCCCGCCGGAGTGTTCAACGTTGTGCATGGATTTGGTGAGACAGCGGGTGCTGCGCTTGTTGCCCATCCGGACGTGCGCCTCATATCCTTCACCGGGGAGACGACAACCGGCATGGAAATCATCCGCAACAGTGCCGCGACGTTGAAAAAAACGTCGATGGAACTTGGCGGCAAGTCACCGCTCATCGTCTTTGCCGACGCGGACATGGAACGGGCGCTCGATGCGGCAGTGTGGGGCGTGTTTTCGCTCAATGGCGAACGGTGCACCGCCAATTCGCGATTGTTGTTGGAACAATCGATATATGATGAGTTTGTGGAACGGCTGAAACAGCGCGTCGATCAAATCGTCATCGGCGATCCGATGAATCCGGCGACCGAGCTGGGTCCGCTCATTCATCGCGCCCACTGGGAGCGGGTGAACCGCTACATTGAGATCGCCAAGCAAGAAGGAGCGGACGTTTACGCCGCACGCGTGCCGGAAGGATTGGAAAAAGGCAATTTCGTGCCGCCGACGCTGCTGCTTGGCTGTCATAATCGCATGAAGGTGGCGCAAGAAGAAATCTTTGGCCCCGTGATGGCGGTCATGGCGTTTGCTGATGAACAAGAGGCGATCCGGTTGGCAAATGATGTGAAATACGGGCTAGCAGCATACGTCTGGACGAACGATATGAAGCGTGGACACCGCGTCGCCCAAGCGATCGAAAGCGGGATGGCGTGGGTCAACTCGCCAAACGTCCGCGATTTGCGCATTCCATTTGGTGGGACAAAATATAGCGGCATCGGCCGAGAAGGCGGGCATTACAGCTTTGACTTTTACACGGAAGTGCAAGTTGTCCATGTCGCCGTCGGCGACCCGCCGATTCCTTCATTCGGCAAAATGAAGCCTTCATCCGCCTTATCGGTCGAACAGAAATAACTGCTAGCGAACATATATGGCATGGTATATGATAAACGTATGGAAGCAAAAGCGAAAAACAAGACACAGTTGGCGTATGAGTATATTTTGTCCCACATCGAAAGCGGCGCCTACGGGCCAGGATATCGCGTCGTCATCGATCAAATTGCTCGCGAGTTGGGGTTAAGCAGCATCCCGGTGCGCGAGGCGATCCGCCAGCTTGAGGCGGAAGGATTGGTCGAGTTTAAGCCGTATGCTGGCGCCGTTGTCAGCACGATTAACGAGAAAGAATACGTGGAAACCTTGTCTGTGTTGGCGGTTTTAGAGGGCTATGCGACGGCGCTCGGCTCCGCTAAACTAACGAAGGAGGCGATCAAGCAGCTGGAACAGTTGAACGAGCAGATGGAGCGAGCGCTGGAAGAGCTGGAGCTGGAACGGTTCAGCGAGCTGAACTATGCGTTCCATTCTTTGATTTATTCGCACTGTGGCAATGCGTATTTAGAAGAGCAAATCAAGCAAATTTGGCAGCGCATGAAGCGCATTCGCGCTTACGGGTTCACCTTCGTCCCGCAGCGGGCGAAAGCTTCGATTGGAGAACATCGGGAAATGATCCGCCTGTTGCGCGAACAAGCACCGCCGCACGAGGTGGAGCAGTATGCGCGCCAACATAAAATGAACACCATCGAAGCATTTTTGCGGCGGCGTTAACTTCCTTCCGCCAAGCAGGAGCGCTTGGCGGAGGAAGGCTGATTTGATTGGAAACGATTTCAATTAAAAGGGGGGGATAAAGACGATGAGAAAAAGGGTGTATGCTTGTTTGGCGGCATTGCTCGTTCTTTTGGTTGCCGCCTGCGGAAAGACGGCGACATCCGGAACTGAGGATGAAATCAAAATTGGCGCCATTTTCTCTGCTTCCGGAGGAGCGGCCCCGCTCGGCAAACCGGAAATGGAGACTGTCAAAATGTTGGTGGAGCAATGGAATAAACAAGGCGGTATAGATGGAAAGAAAATCAAGTTGATTGCCTATGATGACAAGTCCAACCAAAACGAGGCCGTATTATCCACGAAAAAACTGATCGAGCAAGACAAAGTGACGGCGCTGATTGGCGGCACGATCAGTGGCAACTCCCTAGCTATGATCCCGCTCATCGAAAAGGCAGGCATTCCTTACATTTCCCTCGCAGCAAGTAAACAAATCGTCAACCCAAGCGATGGGTCCTCACGCCATTGGACATTCAAAACAGCCCAAGGAGATGACATCGTCATTCAGAAACTGCTCAGCTTTTTGAAAGAAAAAGGCTGGACAAGCATCGCCTGGCTCAACGTCGCCAATGCCTATGGCACAAGCGGGCATAGCGAATTTGCGCACTATGCTCCGGAGTACGGAGTCAAAGCTGTGATTGAAGAGGAATTTGAGGCGACAGTCGACGATGCAAAGGCGATGTTGACAAGAGTGAAAAAAGCCAATCCGCAGGCGATCGTCGTCTGGGGAACAGCGCAAGAATCAGCAGTTGTGACGAAGAATATCCGCGAGTTGGGCATTGATGTGCCGATTATTGAAAGCCACGGTGTTGGTACAAAAAGCTTTATCGATTTGGCTGGCGAAGCGGCGAACGGCGTCATTCTCCCTGCTGGGCGTATTTTAGTGGCTGATCAGCTCCCGGACAGCGATCCACAAAAGGAGACGCTATTAACCTATAAAGAACAGTTTGAGAAAACGTACAACTATGAACCGACGACATTTGGCGGGCATGCTTGGGATGCGTTCCATCTGTTGATGAACGCCATCAAAGAAGGGAAAACCGACAAAGAAAATATACGAGAAGCGTTGGAAAAGACAACGGATTTTGTCGGCATCTCAGGTGTGTTCCGGATGTCGAAAGACGATCATACCGGGCTGGATGCTGACAGTTTGGTGATGGTACAGATTCAAGATGGAAAATTCGTACTGGCAGAGGATTAAGAAAGTGAAAGGGAATTAGGATGCTAATTCCCTTTTGTTTCACCTAGCCAATGGGGGAGGACAAAGCTGATGGAAGCATGGAGCCAGTTTGTGCAGCTGCTGTTTTCTGGGCTGACGATCGGCAGCATTTATGCATTAGTGGCGCTTGGATTTGTCATTACGTACAGTGTGACCGGCATTTTGAATTTGGCCCAAGGTGATTTCGCGATGTTAGGCGCCCTGATTTGTATTGCGTTGGTCAACAGCGGCGTGCCGTTTGTTCTTGCCATCGGGTTGAGCATGATGGCTGCGATGGTGATCGGCGGACTGTTTGAGCGGTTGGCGATTCAGCCGGCGCGTCATTCGTCTGTCGCCGTGCTCATTATTATTACGATCGGCGCATCATTTGTCTTTCGCGGGATCGCTTTGCTTGTTTGGGGGACGGATCCGTATGCCTTGCGCCCGTTTGCTGGGGGTGGATCGCTTTCGATGTTTGGGGCGGTGATCCAATGGCAAAGCGTTTGGGCGATCGTCATTTCGCTCGCTAGTTTTATCGGGTTACACTTGTTCTTTCACCGGACGTATTTTGGGAAAGCGGTGACCGCTTGTGTGATCAATCCGTTTGCTGCTCGCCTGATGGGCATTGACATCCGCAAAATGTCTCTTGGCGCCATTGCGGTCAGCGCGGGACTTGGTGCTTTGGCGGGGATTGTCATCGCCCCGATCTCCGGCGCCTCATATGATATGGGGATTATGATCGGGTTGAAAGCATTTATCGCGGCTGTTGTCGGTGGATTGACGAACGCTCCGGCCGCGATCGCGGGCGCGTTTCTTGTCGGCTTGCTCGAATCGTTTGCCGAAGGGTATTTGTCTTCTGGATATAAAGACGCGGTTAGTTTCGGGTTGCTGTTGCTTGTACTCTTTGTCATGCCGAATGGATTGTTTGCGAAAATGACAGGGAAACGGGTATAAGGAGGGATGGCGGTGGAGCGGGATGAACGGATCAAAGGTGGACGAAGGCGGCTAGTGCTGCTCGTTTTGGTGGCCGCCTGGCTTGGTTTCCCTTGGCTTGTGGCAGGAAACAATTATTTGTTGAGCACGCTCATTATCATTGGGGTCTATGCGCTAGTCAGTACAGGGATGACGCTGTTGATGGGATACGCTGGGCAAATTTCGCTCGGCCAAGCCGCTTTTTATGGTGTCGGCGCTTACACGTCTGCCTATTTGACCGCTCATGCAGGATGGCCGCCTTGGCTAGCGATGGCAGTTGGGGCGGTATTGGCCGCTTTGGTGGCGTTTGTCGTGGGTATCCCGGTGTTTCGGTTGCGTGAGCATTATTTAGCCTTGGCGACGTTAGGATTTGGTGTCATTATGTTTACGCTGTTTAAGGAGTGGGAAGCGATCACCGGAGGGTTAAACGGCTTTTTTGGTATTCCGCCGATTAGCGTATTGGGGATGTCCTTGCAGACCGATATTCAGTTTTATTACCTTGTTTGGCTGTTTGTCCTTGCCGGTTTATGGTTTGCCCATAACATCGTCCGCTCTCGGGTCGGAAGGGCGCTGCGGGCGATTCACGGAAGCGAAGTGGCGGCCAGTTCACTTGGGGTGAACATCACCAAATACAAGCTGCAAATCTTTATGCTTAGCGCCATGTATGCTTCGGTTGCCGGCAGTTTGTATGCCCATTATGTGACGTTTATCAACCCGGACTTATTTGGTATCGTTCCTTCGATTTATTTTCTCATTATGGTCGTCATTGGCGGAACGGCGGGCGTATGGGGTGGCCTTGTTGGCGCTGCTGTTTATGTTTGCTTAGGCGAATGGCTAAAAGCGGTCGTTCCAATATTGATGCCGGATGCCGGCGGGGAGTTTGAAATCGTCTTTTTTGGCTTGCTGCTTATTATCATGCTTATTTACATGCCTAGCGGATTGACAGGCGCCGTGCAAAAGGGAATGAAACGATTTAGAACAACGGCTGGAAGTCAGACAGGAACAACAGCAACGACCGAACGCCATGAGGCACGTTCGATAGGGGGAGGGAACGGATGAGCGCCATGCTGTTGGAAGTCGAACAATTGTCCAAATCATTTGGCGGGGTTCAGGCGGTGCAACGTGTGTCATTTGGGGTGAAAAAAGGAGACATTGTCGCTGTGATCGGGCCGAACGGGGCAGGAAAAACCACATTGTTCAACGTCATCAGCGGCATTACTCCGCCGACAGATGGTGTCGTCCGTTTTCGCGGAATGACGGTCAATGGCAAACGGCCAGATGAGCTGGCGATGCTTGGCATGACAAGAACGTTTCAAAACTTGCAGCTGTTTGCCGATATGACCGTATTGGAAAACGTGATGGTCGGATACCATCCGCGTTTGAAAAGCGGGATCATAAGCGCCGGTTTTCGCTTGCCGCATACGGTCAAAGAGGAGAAACGGGCGCGGGAAGAGGCGTTCGCCTGCCTCGAGCAAGTCGGATTGGTCGATTTGGCGATGGAGCAGGTGGGAACGCTCCCATATGGGATACAGCGGCTTGTGGAAATTGCCAGGGCTGCTGTCTCCCACCCTTCGCTCATTTTGCTTGACGAACCGATGGCCGGGCTCAATCCGCAAGAGTCAAAGCAACTTGTTGATGTATGGTTGGCGATGAGGGAGCAAGGGATCACGTTTTTGTTCGTGGAGCATGATATGGAAACGGTCATGTCGGTCGCCGATCGAATTGTCGTCCTCGATTACGGCCAAAAAATCGCCGAAGGGACACCGGAAGAAATCGCCCGCCATCCGGATGTCATTAAGGCGTATTTAGGTGAAGAGGAGGCGGCGCCATGTTGATAGTTGGCAACGTCCATGTGCATCATGGCCATTTGCACGTGTTAAAAGAGGTAGATCTGCAAGTGAGAGAAGGAGAAATTGTCGCTGTCGTCGGAGCCAACGGGGCGGGGAAAAGTACGTTGCTTGGGACAATTGCCGGCATTTATGCCCCGAAGGAAGGGGAAATTCTCTTTGAAAATGAACCGCTCCCGTATGGAAAGGTGGAACAAGTCGTCGAAAGAGGAATTTGCCTTGTTCCAGAGAGACGGCAAATTTTTGATGGCTTGTCTGTCAAGGATAATATACTTCTTGGGGCCTATCGTCGCTATCGCCGCGATCTTCATGAAGTAAAGCGCGATTACGAGCAAGTACTTGAGTTGTTTCCGAAATTGAAAACGATGCTTGATCGCCCAGGTGGATTGTTAAGCGGCGGGGAGCAGCAAATGTTGGCGATCGCTCGTGGCTTAATGGCAAAACCGAAACTGTTGCTGCTTGACGAACCATCGCTCGGGTTGGCGCCGCTCATCGTTAAAGAAATGATGGAGTTGCTGAAGCGATTGCGCGACCAGCTTCATACCGCCATTGTGCTTGTCGAGCAAAACGTGCGCGCTGCGCTGCAAACGGCGGATTATGCGTATGTTCTCGAACGCGGTCGGATCGTGGCAAACGGGAAAGCCGCTGATCTGCTTGTTGATGAGCGGGTGGCCGAGGCGTATCTCGGATCGGCGGGCCATGGACGATAGTGGTTATGATTGCTTTCTTTATTTACCATGATCAGGAGGGCCTTTGCCGTATAACATCGAAATGATGGGACGGCCATCGCTTTAGGCTCTGTCCTTTAGCTGTGCAAACGAAGTTTACGAAAAGGGAAAGGATGGGAGAACTGATGGATGATCGCACATTTCGCAACGCGATGGGGAAATTCGCAACCGGTGTGACGGTCGTGACGACCGAATTTCAAGGGGAAGTGAAAGGGATGACGGCGAACGCGTTTATGTCCGTTTCGCTTGATCCGAAGCTGGTGGTCGTCTCGATTGGCCATAAAGCGCGGATGCATGACATCGTCAAGCAAACCGGGAAGTTTGCGGTCAATCTTTTGACACGCGACCAAGAAGACTTGTCGCGTTTGTTTGCGGGTCAGCTGAAGGAAGAACGGGATGTGGCGTTTGAATGGGTGGACGGCCACCCGATTTTGCCGGATGCGATGGCGAATGTGTTATGCCGTGTGCACAGCACGTATGTCGCCGGCGACCATACGCTTTATTTCGGCGAAGTGACCCATATTGTGATGAAAGATGAACCAGGCGATCCGCTCTTATTTTTTGAAGGAAAATATCGAAGCATTGGCCAATAAGGATGAGGCAGGTGTGCTGGCCGGCGGATAGCCGGCTAGGCATCTGCTGTTTCGTGAAGAAGTTGAGAGAGGTTTACGCACGAAAGAGTTTCTCAGTCATCTACGTGTAGAACTCCCCCTTTTGCTCCGCGATAGATTCATAGAATGAGCACTCTTCACAGAGGCGAAGTTTCTTCTTTTTTCACCGGAAATGGTTTCCCCCTTGTCGCTAGTCTGTTCATTGTTCTAATGTATCTGCACCATGGAGAAGCAATCTTTGGGATATTTATACCGGCATAAAATAAAAAAGTAAGAAAAATAGACTTGTTGATAACTGATAAAAAATAACCATGGAAATAATATGATAGTTGTGAAAATATCGATTGTACAATATAATCGTAAAAGGAGATGAAAAAAGAAAGGGGATGGTAGGATTGAAGAAACGAAAGTGGTTTACAAGTGCCGTGGCTGTTCTTTCTCTATCACTGTTGCTTGGCGCTTGTGGAAATGGTAATGGGGGGACGGAGAAGGAAGGAGCCGATGGGAAGAAAGACAGCGATGTGAAATTCCTCAGTATTGCTACCGGCGGAACGGGTGGAACGTATTATCCGCTTGGCGGCGCGTTTGCTGACATTATCAAAGATGAAACCGGCATTGATGCGAATGCCATCACTTCTGGTGCATCGGCGGAAAACATGGCCATTTTGGATGCGGGCGATGCGGAAGTTGCGTTTGCTCAAACCGACATCGCGACATATGCGACGGAAGGAAAGCTCATGTTTAAAGAGAAAATTGAAAGCGTTAAAGGGATTGCGACCCTTTACCCGGAAACGATTCAAATCGTGACCACGAAAAAATCAGGCATTCAGTCCGTTGAAGATTTAAAAGGGAAAGTGGTTTCCGTTGGGGAAGCCGGCTCGGGAACGAGAGCAAACGCGGAACAAATTTTGGAAGTTCACGGCATGACGTTGGATGATATTAAAGCGCGCAACTTGTCGTTTGATGATTCCGTCTCCGGCATCCAAGACGGCACGATTGACGCCGCCTTTATTACAGCGGGAACGCCGACAGGAGCGGTGGAAAGCTTGTCAGCAACGGAAGAAGTTGTGATTGTACCGATCGCTGAAGACAAAATCAATGCGCTGATCGAGAAGTATCCGTACTATGCGAAAGACGAAGTGCCTCAAGGCACGTATAAGCTAGCGGAAACGGTTCCGACGGTGGCCGTGCGCGCGATGCTCGTCGCTCGGGAGGATTTGCCGGAAGACGCGGTCTACAACATTACCAAAGCGATTTTTGAAAACTTGGATAAGGTCAAACATGCCAAAGCCCAACAAATCAAGCTAGAAAATGCATTGGACGGCATGTCGATCGAGCTTCATCCAGGGGCGAAGAAATATTTTGATGAAAAAGGAGTTAAAGTGGAATAACGATGTTGCGGGAAGGACTGGCTTGAGTGATGGCGCCAGCCCTTCCTTATTTCCGCCACTGAGGGGGGCGGCTGATGCGAAAACGGGTCTTAGCGGCCAGTGTACTCCTAGCGGTGGCTGCCGTCTTTTTCCTTCCTTTCCGCCAAGTGCTGGCGTTTGAAAAGGGAGGTCAGGTTGCTGCGTATATTCCGATTTCTCAAGGGGACACGTTCGCGATTCGCTATACGCATTCGATCCACCGTTCGGAGGTGGAGGAGACGTATCAAGTGCTGGCTGACGGGACGATTGAACAAATCGCTCTCACCTATGAGGATACGGCGGTCGGGATGCCGGCAAACGCGGAGTCAAGGGAAACCTTTACGTTTCGCGATGGAAAATACTATATTACTGGCATGGAGCGCAAATTTCCATCCATCTGGTTGAGCGTTGGACGAGTTATCGCCAACCATCGTGTCGTTTATCAAGGGAAGACGGTGACGTTAAAAACAGTCATCCCTCCCGGCTCCATTGTCTGCATCAAGGTGACGCGACTATCATTGTTTCAATGCTGGAAGGGAGTGAAGTTGTTTGGCTGAGAAGTTTGAACAACTATCTGTCGAAGAGCAACAACAATTGATGGAAAAATATGATCCGGAAGCAGCGACGCGCAAATTGAAAGGTCCTCTCGGCTGGATTGTCTTTTTTGGGCTGCTTTCCTTTTCGCTCTTTCAGTTATATGCTTCTATTTTTCAAACGCTTCCAAAACAAATTTTATTGTCCATTCATTTAGGATTTGCTCTGTCGCTTATCTTTTTATTGTTTCCAGCGCGTAAAAAAAATCTTCATCGCACCAACGTCGGCATCGTCAATATCATTTTATCGCTGTTGTCGATCGGAGTTGGCGCGTATTTGCCGCTCATGCTCGATGACATCGTCCAACGCATCGGCATTATGACGCCGCTCGACTTTACGGTTGGGTTGGTCGCCGTATTGCTTGTGCTTGAGGCGACGAGGCGGGCGGTTGGGCTGCCGATTACGATCATTGCGTCGCTATTTTTGCTGTATGCCTATTTCGGCCCATATATGCCGGGATTTTTAGCCCATCGGGGCGTCAATTTGGAAGGGCTCGTCAAAACGATGTTTTTTACGACGGAAGGCATTTTCGGCACGCCGCTGTACGTATCGGCGACATACATTTTCGTCTTCTTATTGTTTGGTGCCTTCTTGGTAAAAACGGGTGTCGGGGAATACTTTAATGACTTGGCGCTCGTTGTCGCCGGGAGACGAATCGGCGGTCCGGCGAAGGTGGCGGTGTTCTCCAGCGCGCTGCAAGGAACGATCAGCGGCAGTTCAGTGGCGAACGTCGTTACTTCCGGATCGTTTACGATTCCGATGATGAAACGGCTCGGATATGGAAAAGAGTTTGCCGGCGCTGTGGAGGCGACGGCGTCCACCGGCGGTCAGCTCATGCCTCCGGTCATGGGAGCAGCTGCGTTTTTGATGGTGGAGTTTATCGGCGGCATTTCGTATTGGGAGATCGCGAAAGCGGCAGCGATCCCAGCGATCTTGTATTTCGCCGGCATTTGGATGATGACGCACTTTGAAGCGAAGCGAATCGGGTTGCGCGGGTTGACAGAGGAAGAAATGCCGAACCGGAAGGAAGTGCTCGGAAAAATTTACTTGCTCATTCCGATCCTTATCGTTATTTTGCTGCTGATGAGCGGAATGAGTGTGATGAGAGCCGCGCTTTGGTCGATCGTTGCGATCATTGCGGTCAGCGCGTTGAAAAAGGAAACGCGGTTAGGATGGCGCGACATCATCAACGCTTTAGTTGAAGGGGCGAGAAGTGCGTTGTCTGTGGCGGCGGCGACAGCGGCGGCTGGGATTATCGTCGGGGTCGTCACGAAAACGGGTCTTGGCTTAAAAATGGCGAACGGGTTAGTCGATTTGTCGAACGGGATTTTGATTTTAACGCTATTTTTCACGATGTTGACATCGCTTATTCTCGGCATGGGGTCACCGACGACGGCGAACTATGTCATTACGTCAACGATCGCCGCGCCAGCAATCATCGCTTCCGGCGTGCCGGAATTGGCGGCTCATTTGTTCGTCTTTTACTTTGGCATTATTGCTGATATTACGCCGCCGGTGGCGCTTGCGGCGTTTGCGGCGGCCGGCATTTCCGGAGGGAAGCCGCTACGGACTGGTGTGAATGCATCAAAGTTGGCTATTTCTGCGTTTATCATCCCGTATATGTTTGTGCTTTCACCCGCGCTGTTAATGATCGATACAACCATTCCAAATTTGATATGGGTCGTCTTTTCCGCGTTTGTCGGCATGTTAGCCATTAGCACGGGGATGATCGGCTTTTGGTACCGGAAGCTTAACATTGTTGAACGCATCATTGCGGTTGTGACAGGGTTGTTGCTAATTTATCCGGAAACAATCAGCGACATCGTCGGACTCGTCTTATTTGCTGCCATGTTTGCCATTCAATACGCAGCCGGAAAACGGGAACGGGCGCAACAAACAGCGTCGTAACCCCACTAAAAGGCAGGTGCTCATCTGGATGAGGCCTGCCTTTTTCTTGCGGTTGCGATGGGCGATGACATCATCTGTCACTTTGGGGACAAGCGGTTGCGTTTTCATCTATGGATGCAAGCTCGTCATTTTCTTGCGCTGCCATTGAAGAAAAGGAGTAGTGTCAATAGCGAAGTCGTAGCCGCCTTCTTGCGCATCAAATGGGAAAACGGTTCAGGCGCTGGAAAGAAGGCAGCCGGCTTTAAGCAAGGACATCTTCAGTACGGTTATGGATGATGGTGCACCGTCGTTGTTTCCCTGCTTGGTTTTTGCTATGATGAGGATAGATTTGCCTGTGGGGAATCGAGCATCGGCTTGTCTGAAACAGGCGCCTAACGGCTAACCGCCTGCCTAGTAGGCTAGTGATGGAAAATCGCAAATGTAAAAAAGATTTCTCGCATTGAGAAAATCGGATGTTTAGAGCAATAAACAATGATTGCTGGAAGGACACAGTGATTTTTCATCGGCCTGTTGGGAGCAGCAAACGTCAAGCTGTATGAGCGTTGCTTTATTACAAAAGAGAACAACGAGATGATGAAAAGGGAAGGATGGGAGAACCGATGGATGATCGTACATTTCGCAACGCGATGGGGAAATTCGCAACCGGTGTGACGGTCGTGACGACCGAATTTCAAGGGGAAGTGAAAGGGATGACGGCGAACGCGTTTATGTCCGTTTCGCTTGATCCGAAGCTGGTGGTCGTCTCGATTGGCCATAAAGCGCGGATGCATGACATCGTCAAGCAAACCGGGAAGTTTGCGGTCAATCTTTTGACACGCGACCAAGAAGACTTGTCGCGTTTGTTTGCGGGTCAGCTGAAGGAAGAACGGGATGTGGCGTTTGAATGGGTGGACGGCCACCCGATTTTGCCGGATGCGATGGCGAATGTGTTATGCCGTGTGCACAGCACGTATGTCGCCGGCGACCATACGCTTTATTTCGGCGAAGTGACCCATATTGTGATGAAAGATGAACCAAGCGATCCGCTCTTATTTTTTGAAGGAAAATATCGAAGCATTGGCCAATAAGGATGAGGCAGGTGTCTGGCAGCTAGCCGAGGCATCTGTTATTCGGTTCATATGAGAGTAAAGGGTGTCCCAAAATAACGGGACACCCTTTTTCATCGTCTATATGCGCTCAATGCATCGATAGAAGGAAGGCAACTTTTTTCGGACAGCCTTTTTTGCTATTTTTTCAGTACATCGTGGTCGACATACCGTTCGCCGTTCAGTTCGCTAATAACGTTAATGGCGACTTTGGCGCCGTCGCCGGCGGTGATGATCGTATGAACGCTAGTGCCCGCCACGGTGCCGGCCGCCCAAATGCCGTCGATGTTCGTTTTGCCGTTTTCATCGACGGCAATGACAGTTTTAATGCGCGGTTCGGTGGCTGGTTTCGTGCGCAGACCGATTTTTTCTGCCAGATCGGTGGCCACTCCGGTAGCGAAAATGACATGTTTCGCTTCATATGAACCGTTGTCGGTGTCGAGCCGGAATCCGCTCTCTGTTTTTTGAATGTCCGTCACTTGCGCTGTCACTAGGTTCGCACCAAACTTGGCCGCTTGTTTTTTGCCCGTTTCGATTAAATCGGGACCGCTGATTTCCGGGACGCCATAATGGTTTTCGATCCAAGCGCGCTTGGTGATGCTTTTATCATTGTCAAACACGATTGTTTTCTTGCCTGCCTTAGCGGTGAAAAGCGCGGCGCTCGCTCCTGCCGGTCCGGCACCGATGATGGCAATGTCGTACATGTTTACAGCCTCCTTTTGTTTGAATATTAACACTATAAACAGTGTAGCATAGTTGGAAACATAGTCCAAACGATTTGTTTTATAAAATGATATTTATTATCAAATTATATTTACTTTAAATAAAGTTGTGTGTATAATAGAAAGCAGAGGGGGATGACAAAGGAGAGAAGCACGAATGAGTAAAACGAAGATTTGTGAACAATGCCATCAGCCTATACGGCGGCTGAAGCATTCGTTGCTTTGTCAATGTGGAATGAAATTGGTTGTTCAAAAATAGTATGGTGAAAAAGGACGTAATAGTGTTCAAGTGGAAAACCGGCGAATGACGTCGGTTTTTTTTCTGTCCTGATTTTTGGCGGCGGCGAATATATAGAAATAAAACCGCATTTTTCACGAGGGTTGGTGCCACGAATGCACGACAAACGGGATTTAGGTGCCCGATTAGCCGCCTTTTACCACGCGTTGGTCGAATGGGTCGCACAAAAACGAAAACATTTTCCACTTTCATCCCGTGAAGAAAGCCGGGATCAGTTGCTTGCTTATTTATATATGAACGAGCATATGCCGTTAGATTTAATGGAGGCACTTGAAGAAGAGGGCTTGCTGCTCGCTGGGCAAGAATCTCATCTCATCGCGGCCATGGAACAGTTTTTGACTTATTTGCGCACGCCGTTTGATCGTAGGGAAGAGATCCGAAAGGTGAAAAGAAGAGAAGCGAAACGGCTGCTTGATGAACAGGTGGAAGCCATGTTTGGCCCACGGGGCCATTCCCGGCGGACACGCATCATGGTGACGATGGACGAAGCGTGGATCGATCATCCGGACATCGTGGAGCGGTTGCTTTTGTACGGCATGGACATTGCCCGTATTAATTGCGCCTACGGTTCGCCGGAAACATGGGAGACGTTGGCCGCTGTCATCCGTCAGGCGGAAGAGCGGTTGCAACAACAGCTGTTGGGAAAGCGCTGCCGCATCTACATGGATTTACCGGGCCCGAAGATTCGGGTCGACCGTCTTGCCGTGAATACAGGACCGGTGAAGTTGGCAGTACAGAAAAATGAATATGGAGAGCCGGTTCAACCGTTGGTCGGTATCATTTCTTTCGACTCTTCCAACCTGTTTTCCCCGCTTCCTCATGATGTTTCGTTCATCTTGGAGTTGACGGCTGAAGAGGAAGCAGTTGTGGAACAAGGGGACGAACTGTTTTTCAATGATGTGCGTGGGAAAAAACGAAAATTGAAGGTGATGGAACAGATAGGACCGTCTTGTTTTAAAGTTCTGCTTTCGCGAACGGCCTATGTGCAAAATGGGATGAAATTGTGGGGCGGGTCGGTATCGTTTACTCTTTCTTCCACGTTGTTCATTCCGATGAAAGCACTTGTCAAAACTGGAACGACACTCTACATTTATTTCGATGAAGCCCAATTTGCGGCTGCAAAGGCCGAACAAGGCGTAAAGATGACAACCACATTGGCGAAAGCATGGCGCAACGTGCGGGCGGGAGATCGGTTGTATTTAAACGATGGCAAAATTTTAGCCAGGGTCGTCAAGGTTCATGAATGGTGCATCGAGGCAAAAGTCATTGCCGATGGAGGAAAGCAGAAAACGATCAAGCAAGGGACGGGCATTCATCTTCCTGACTCGTTCATCCAGTTGACCGTTCCGCGGCTTACCGACCGCGATCTTGAATTGATTCCGTTCATCGCTAAGCATGCCGATATGGTCGGACTGTCATTTGTCCATACACCTTATGACTTGCGGAAGCTTTATCGCTTGCTTTCAAAGCACGGGGCTTCTTCGCTCCCGGTGATTGCGAAAATTGAAACGAGGAAGGCGCTCCAAAACTTAGCCCGCATTTTGCTTGAAGGGTTAAAGCTCCCGGCGTTCGGTGTGATGATCGCCCGCGGTGACTTAGCGCTTGAAGTCGGATTTGAACATATGGCCGTCACCCAGCAAGAGATTTTGGCGCTATGCCGGGCGGCTCATGTTCCGGTCATTTGGGCGACGCAAGTGCTTGAACAGCTAGCGAAAAAGGGGATGCCAGCGCGTGCGGAAATCTCGGATGTATCGTTAGGGAAGCAGGCGCAATGTGTCATGTTGAATAAAGGAGC
>Ga0310825_100518_pt1 | contig 31424 bp, 31 predicted proteins | sample WT_ome_9_FD_202243 | JGI IMG/M metagenome (GOLD analysis project Ga0310825, IMG submission 202243) | Sorghum-adapted microbial communities enriched on wild type (WT) sorghum from Joint BioEnergy Institute, Emeryville, California, United... ... | reverse complement strand
GACCACGGCGGTGTGACGCGCGCGCGGAAAATGGCCGACCGTCTGAAAGCGCCGATTGCCATCATTGACAAACGCCGTCCCCGTCCGAACGTTGCGGAAGTCATGAACATCATCGGTAATATTGAAAGGAAAACCGCGATTATAATTGACGATATCATTGATACGGCCGGAACGATCACATTGGCTGCGAATGCCTTAATAGAAAATGGGGCCAAAGAAGTGTATGCGTGCTGCACACACCCTGTTTTATCCGGACCAGCAGTTGAGAGAATTGAGCGATCAAATATTAAGGAATTGGTCGTGACAAACACGATTCCGCTTCCCAAAGAGAAACGCATCGAAAAGATTGTCCAGCTTTCCATGGCACCGCTTTTGGGTGAAGCCATTATCCGTGTTCATGAACAGCTGTCGGTCAGCAAGCTTTTTGATTAAACGTTGCCTTGTTTCAAAAAAGGGTAAACCGGAAATAGTGATAGATGGAAAGGAGTGTTTTTCTCATGGCTATGGCATTAACAGCAGAGAAAAGAGAGTCATCCAAGAAATCTGTCACACGAAACTTAAGGCGAAACGGAAAAATCCCGGCGGTTTTATACGGAAAGACGGTGACGAATCAACTCATCGCTGTCGATGAACGGGAAATGATTCGGGTCTTTCAAGAAAACGGCCGAAATGGTGTTGTGCAAATGCAATTGGACGGAACAACAATTTCCGTCATCGCGCATGAAATTCAATATGATCCGTTAAAAAGAAAATGGTTGCATTTAGACTTTCTGGAAGTGGATATGGATCACGAGATGGATGTGGATGTGCCGATTCTTTTTATGGGTGAAGATGTGGTCAACAAAGCGGGCGGTGTCATTCAACATCAATTGAACGAATTAAAAGTAAGAGCTTTGCCTAAGGACATACCCGGGGCCATTGAAGTCGACGTCTCTGACATGAAGGTCGGGGACGTACTGAAAGTTAAGGACATAAAAGCAAAAAGTGGGTATACTTTACTTAATGAAGATGATGACGTGATTGTCTCCGTCATTCCACCGGCGCGCGACCGGGGTCAAGAAGACTTGGATGTAAAAGCGGAGATTGAAGAAAACAAAGAGGATCATGCTGAATCAGAAGAATAAATGTCTTCGGCGGCGTAACCCCTGTGGTTACGCCCTTTTAAGATAGGGCATATTTGGGGAGAGTCGATGGTATGAAGCTTTTTGTCGGACTTGGGAATCCGGGTTCTGAATATCAATCCACGCGGCATAATATAGGTTTTGAAGTGGTGGAGCAACTTGCCAAACAGCTTGAGATCCCGCTTACCCAAACAAAATTTAATGCGATTTATGGAAAAGGAAATGTTCAAGGGGAAGACGTCTTTTTGTTAAAGCCATTAACGTATATGAATGCCTCCGGTGAAGCCGTTGGTCCGTTTATGCGCTATTTCAAGCTGGAACTTGATGATCTTATTGTTATTTATGATGATTTGGATTTAGCGGTAGGAAAAATCCGACTTCGTCTGAAGGGGAGTGCTGGCGGCCACAATGGCATGAAATCCATTATCCGCCATGTCGGCTCCCAAGATTTTAAGAGAATTCGGGTCGGCATCGGCAGGCCAGAGGGACGTCAGCCGGTCGTTGATTTTGTTTTAAAACCATTTTCTAAAGAAGAGCGTCCGATTGTCGATGAGACGGTCAAAAAGGCAGCGTTAGCATGTACAAAGGCGATTACCGAACCCTTTACGAATGTCATGAATGCTTTTAATTGAATAAATAAATAGATAGCGGCAATACTACTCCTAGCAACATGCTTAACATCAACGCTTGGAGGCGTATTTCGCGTGGATATTTTTTATCATTGCCGGCATTGTGGGACACAAGTCGGCCATATCAAAAATGATGTTTTTCGAACGGATCAGCTCGGGTTTGATAAGTTAAGCCCCAAGGAAAGGGCTGAGTTGATACATTATGATGCAAACGGTCATGTCAACGTATCGACCATTTGCGAAGATTGTCAGGAAGCTCTGGAGCGCAATCCAGATTTGCACCAGTTTGATAATTTCATTCAATAGCAAGCTTTGGCTTTGGCCAAAGCGTTTTTCTCTACATCTTTTTATTTTTTGTACAGGTAAGAAAGGATCATTTTTATAGGCCGGTATAAGGGTAATTAAGGTTCTACCTTTGCGCCCAAAAGGCTTGTCTGTTTTAATAAGCGTTCGCTTTTCCGATTTTGGGAGGGGAAATTCATTGCTTGGTTTAAAGCAATATGTGAAGAGTCATCTCATGGACTTACAATTAATAGAGGATGGGTTTGCAGGCGGGATGCGTCAACAATTGGTATCGGGTTTGACGGGTGCCGCCAAAACGCTTTGGATGTCTTCCCTTTATGAAAGGCGAAGCGGCGCCGTCATGGTTGTGACCCACAATCTTTATCAGGCTCAAAAACTTTACGAAGATTTAAATGAGTTATTGCCTGAGGAAGAAGTGTTTTTGTATCCTGCCAACGAACTCATCGCCTCAGAGCTTGCTGTAGCGAGTCCCGAACTGCGCTCAGAACGCATTGCTGTATTAAATTATTTTGCTGAAAATAAGAAAGGGATCGTTATTGTCCCCGTTAGCGGCTTAAAACGATGGGTTGCCCCCAAACCGGTATGGAAAAAAGCGTTACTATCTTTTAAGGTCGGCGACGTCGTTGATGTGCCTCAGACCTTAGCCACATTGACGGCCATTGGCTATGAGCGGGAAGATATGGTTCAGGGGCCAGGAGAATTCAGCATGCGGGGCGGTATTTTGGATATATACCCGCTGACGGAAGAAAATCCTGTGAGAATCGAGTTTTTTGATGATGAAGTCGATTCGATTCGTTTTTTTGATAGTGATTCACAAAGGTCTTTAGATAAATTACAGCAGATTTCCATTGGTCCGGCAAAGGAACTCATCCTTTATCCGGAACACTTTGAACGGGCAGAAAAAGCCTTGAAAAAAGCGCTGTCGCAAACGCTTAATAAGGTGAAAGATGAAATCGTAAAAGAGCGTTTGACAGAAAACATTACAAACGAAGCGGATGCTTTGGCCGAACAACGCCTGTTTGATGACATCAGTAAATACATCACGTTCTTTTATGAGGAGTCGGCAACTCTATTAAGCTATATGCCGGAAGATACATTGATCATTGTGGATGAAGTTAATAGAGTCCAAGAAACCGCAGAACAATTGGACCGGGAAGAGGCCAATTGGTTAACGGATATGTTAGAGAGAGGGACCATTGTCCAAGGGGCGCATCTTACCAAGAAGTGGTCGGACATTCATCCCTTTGATCATGCCTCAACGCTTTATTTATCGCTTTTTTTGCGCCATCATCCAAACATTCAGCCAGAAAATATCATTAATGTCACTTGTCGCAGCATGCAAGATTTCCACGGGCAAATCCATGTTCTTAAAAATGAATGTCAGCGATGGGAAAAAGGGAAGTTTGCCGTCGTTTTTCTAGCGGAAAATACAGAACGTGCCAAGCGCATGGTACGCGTTTTTGAGGACTATGGGATTACCTCGGAATTGGTGGAAAGTGCAACACCGCCCGTGCCGGGGAAAAGGCATGTCATGATCGGTCAATTGGGCAACGGTTTTGAACTCGTTCAACAAAAATTAGCAGTCATTACTGAAAAGGAAGTCTTTGCCCATAAACCTCGTAAAAAAGCAGCGAAAAACGCTACAAGGATATCCAATGCGGAACGGTTAAAAAATTATAATGAGTTAAAAGTCGGCGATTATGTCGTTCATATTGACCACGGTATTGGGCGATATGTTGGCATTGAAACGTTAGAAGTTGCCGGGGTTCACAAAGACTATTTGCAAATTGTCTACAAAGGAAATGATAAGCTTTACGTTCCTGTGGAAAAGATTGACCAAGTCCAAAAATACGTGAGTGCTGAAGGGAAAGAACCGAAGCTTTACGCATTGGGCGGAAGTGACTGGAAACGCGTTAAATCGAAAGCTAGGTCGTCTGTCCAAGATATCGCTGATGATTTGATCAAACTGTATGCTGAACGCGAGGCGAGTGTCGGACACGCTTTCCAAAAGGACGGTCCGGAGCAAAGGGAATTTGAAGCGGCTTTTCCATATCAAGAAACGGAGGATCAACTCAGAGCCATTGAAGAAATTAAACGCGATATGGAGCGGCCGCGACCGATGGATCGCCTGCTGTGCGGCGATGTCGGGTACGGGAAAACAGAAGTAGCTTTGCGTGCCGCATTTAAAGCGATCATAGAAGGAAAACAAGTCGCCTTTCTTGTGCCGACGACGATTCTTGCCCAACAGCATTATGAGACCGCTAAGGAGCGTTTCAGCGAGTTTGCTGTGAATATCGGTGTTTTAAGCCGTTTTCGCACCCGAAAAGAACAGCAAGAGACGATCAAGGGATTAAAAAAAGGAACCATTGATATGGTCATCGGCACCCATCGCTTGTTGTCTAAGGATGTTCAGTTTAAAGATTTAGGGCTGTTGATCGTGGATGAAGAGCAGCGATTCGGTGTTACCCATAAAGAAAAGATAAAAAAGATGAAAGCAAACGTTGACGTGTTAACGCTAACGGCAACCCCCATTCCGCGGACGCTGCATATGTCCATGCTTGGCGTTAGGGATTTGTCCATTATTGAAACACCGCCGGAAAATCGGTTCCCGGTACAAACTTACGTGACCGAATACAGCGATGCCCTTGTCCGAGAAGCCATTGAAAGAGAATTGGCACGGGACGGACAAGTTTACTTTCTTTATAATCGCGTCGAGTCCATCCAGCGTATGGCTGAAGAGATTCGCCGCCTTGTTCCGGACGCCCGCGTGACCTTTGCCCACGGACAAATGCATGAAAATGAACTGGAAGCGGTGATGCTGGACTTTTTAGAAGGGGTTTATGATGTGTTGGTCAGCACTACAATTATTGAAACCGGTGTTGACATTCCCAATGTTAACACACTGATTGTCTATGACGCTGACCGCATGGGGTTATCACAACTGTATCAGCTGAGGGGGCGTGTCGGCAGGTCCAATCGGGTTGCGTATGCTTATTTTACGTATCAAAAGGATAAAGTCATGAATGAAGTCGCTGAAAAACGATTGCAGGCGATTAAAGAATTCACAGAACTCGGCTCAGGATTTAAAATTGCCATGCGCGATTTATCGATCCGCGGCGCTGGTAATCTGTTGGGGGCCGAACAACATGGGTTTATCGATTCGGTCGGTTTTGACCTTTATACGCAAATGCTGAAAGAAGCGATTGATGAACGTAAAGGTCAACCGGTGGCAAGAGTCCATCGCCAACCGGTCATTGAAATCGAGGCAGATGCGTATATCCCCGAAAGCTATATTCCCGATTCGCTTCAGAAAATTGAAATGTATAAAAAACTCAAAGCCGCCGATGCGTTTAATGAGCTCGAGGATATAAAAGAAGAATTGATCGACCGTTTTGGCGATTATCCAAGGGAAGTTGAAGATCTTTTAGAGATCACAAAAATAAAAATATTAGCCGAAAAGCTTCTCATCGAAAAAATTTCCGAAGAAAAATCGTCCTACAAAGTGTTGTTTTCTGAAGAGGCGACCCGTATACTGGACAAATTCAGCCTGTTTGATACTGTAAGTGAATATGGAAACGACGCTGTTCTCGGTACGTCGGGCAACAAAATTAAATTTACCCGGTATACCAAAAATCAAAGTGACCATGTTAAACTCATGCTGCTCTCGGAAGTTTTGGAAAAAATATATAAAAACCAACATTTAACTGTAACAGCGGGGAATCCTGCCCAATAATGAATAGAAAGGCAAGCGGCGAAAGATAATAAGGTTGGAAACATCGAATGGTATCTTCTTGCATCAAAGTCAATATTACTGAAAGTGAGGGTATCTGTGATGAAGGCAACAGGCATTGTTCGTCGCATAGATGATTTGGGTCGGGTGGTCATACCGAAAGAAATTCGGCGGACACTCCGAATTCGCGAAGGGGACCCGTTGGAAATCTTTGTCGACCGTGACGGAGAAGTCATTTTAAAAAAATATTCGCCTATCAATGAACTCGGCGATTTTGCCCAAGAATATGCCGATTCGTTAGCCGAAAATTCCGGAAGGCTCGTTCTTATTGCCGACCGTGATGCCTTTATTGCTGTCTCCGGCGGTTCCAAAAAAAGCTATCTGGATAAGGCGATCGGAGCAACGGTCGAAAAAGCGATGGAGGGAAGAATAACGATAAAAGATAAAGGCGGTAAAGTCGATCTCTTGGAAGACGGAGCGACGGATATTGGGTCCTACGTGATCGCCCCGATCGTTGCCGGAGGAGACCCTATCGGTGCCGTCGTACTGATTTCCAAGGACCATGAAGAACTGGGTGAAGTGGAGACGAAACTCGCAGAAACAGCTGCCGGGTTTTTGGCAAGGCAAATGGAAAGCTAAGAGAGACAAGGCTTGTCTCTCTTTTTCATGTTTAACTTGCCATTGCCACTTTGTGGTATAATCCCTTTTAGACAGAGAGAATTTTGTCGTTTTGGGGGATTTCATGAACAAATTGGTCTTTCGCGGCACCGTCATTCTGACAGCCAGTGCCCTTATCATTAAAATTCTTAGCGCCGTCTATCGGCTTCCGTATCAAAATCTCGCTGGGGATGTAGGCTTTTATGTCTATCAACAAGCCTATCCCTTTTTTGCGCTCGCTGGCGTCATGGGTGGTTTTGGTTTTCCCGTTATTTTATCGAAATTGGCCGCTGAAAAAACGGATGTGAAAGGACAAGCTGTCATTTTCAAAACAGCTGCCATGATGCTCGGTGCCGTTGGGGGTCTATTGTTCTTGACTTTGTTCCTCGGTGCGCCTTCCCTTGCAGACTGGATGGGAGACCCACGTCTTGCTCCTCTCTTTCGTCTCACGGGGTTGATTTTTTTGGTGATGCCGATGTTAGCCCTTCTCAGGGGGTATTTCCAAGGCGTCCACTACTGGATGCTGCCGACCGGGGTTTCGCAAGTGGCGGAACAAACGGTTCGGGTCACTCTCATCCTTGGCCTGTCGTTTTATCTGTTTTCAATTGGCGCAGGCCCTTATGCTTTTGGATCGGCGGCCGTTTTCGGTTCAGCCGTTGCCCCTTATGTGGCTGCTGTCATTTTATTGTTTTTTTATATGAAAAGGCCAAGGGTGGTACGCGCAAAATGGCGCTCTGTTCGTTTGGACGGGAAAGTGGCTTGGCGTCTATTAGCGGAAGGTTTAGCTTATACCTTAACGGCACTTTCTGTTGTTTTTTTTCAGTTCTCAGATGTGATCAGCCTTGTCCCATTGTTAACCCATGCTGGTGTTTCGGAGGCAAAGGCACTGAAAGGCATTTATGACCGCGCCTATCCGTTAATTCAAATGGGGATGACCTTTTCAACAGCGCTCACCGCTGCGATGATTCCGGTTGTAGCGAAGATTACACATCAAAAGGATGAGGCTGAGTTGCGCCGCAATATTCAACAAGCTTTACGATGGGTGATCCTACTTGGTGGGGCGCAATCTGTCGGATTGTTTAGTATTATAAAGCCGTTAAATATTATGCTTTTTAAAAACGGTGATGGAACTTTGGCTTTGGGGATTATGGCGCTCAGCGTTGTCTTTGCATCACTGGTGACAATAGGTTCCGGTCTTTTGCAAAGCCTCGGCCTAACCTTCCGCCCTGTTCTTTATGTTTTGGCTGCTTTCTTATTAAAGTTAGTCTTAAACATTTGGCTCGTCCCAAAGATGGAGATCATGGGTGCGGCGCTGGCTACGTTGGTCGGTCTTTCTTTCCTTACGATTTTAGTCGTTACAAAAATTCGCCGTCACTTGGCTACAACACTTTTTACAGTCAAAGAATGGATGGCCTTAGTTATAAGCCTCGCTGGCCTTTGGCTTGCGGTTTTCGTTTGGATACATGGGGCTTCCATCATTTTTGATTTTGAAAGCGGTGAAAGAGGGCAGGCGGCAGTGGTTGCCTTATCGAGTGTCGCTTTAGGTGTGGTCGTCTATGGCTTTTCGGTTTTAAAACTTGGACTTGTTACCATTGAAGATGTCAAACGGCTCAGGCGCCATCATACATAATCCTTTTTACAAATTGAACGAGGTGGGAAAATGACCAAGCAAATCACGGTGGTCGGTTTGGGGTCGGGTGAAGCCGGCCATTTGACGATTGGGGTTTATGAGCGGCTAAAGAAAGCGCCGAAGGTTTTTTTGCGGACGAAGGCACATCCTGTGGCGGAATGGCTTAAGGAACAGGGGATTGCTTTCGAAACGTTTGATGCTGTCTATGAACAAATGGATAACTTTGAAGCGGTATACGATGTCATTGTTGCCCGTTTATTGGAGGAAGCCCGTCGCAGCGATCTGCTCTATGCTGTTCCCGGCCATCCGATGGTCGCCGAAAAAACGGTTCGCTTGCTGCGTGAAAAGGTAGAGGCGTGCGGCATTTCCCTTCGCATTGAAGGCGGCCAAAGTTTTCTTGATCCTTTGTTTACGGCATTAAACATCGACCCTATAGAAGGCTTTTCGTTTTTGGATGCTTCCGCATTGGATGCCGATGACGTTCCGCTCGATCAACATTTGATCATTTGCCAAGTGTATGATGCGTTTGTCGCCTCAGAGGTCAAATTAGCGCTCCTTGAACATTTGCCGCCCGATTATGAAGTCGTCATTGCCACTTCCGTCGGTAATGCCGATGAATCGATCACCAAGGTTCCGCTTTCAGACTTAGACCATGATTGGCAAGTTAGCAATTTGACCTGTGTCTACGTCCCACCTGTGCGCGATGAGAACTTATTGAACCATACTTTTCCGAGAATCCGAAAAATTATTCGGAAGCTGCGCAGTCCGGAAGGCTGTCCATGGGATCGAAAGCAAACCCACGAATCTTTAAGAAAATACTTGCTTGAGGAAGCGTTTGAAGTCATCGGAGCCATTGAAGAACAAGACGACGACCATCTTGTGGAAGAGCTTGGAGATGTGCTCTTGCAAGTCCTCTTACATGCACAAATTGGTGAAGATGAAGGATATTTTAATATCCAAGACGTGATTCGCTCGTTATCGGAAAAAATGATTCGGCGCCACCCTCACGTTTTTGGTGAATCCCAAGCGATGACGGCCGAAGAAGTGATCCAGAATTGGGAAGCGATAAAAAAACAAGAGAAAAAAGATGATGATGAAAGTTTGATGGATCAAGTCCCCGGAGGCCTCGCCCCCTTAGCCAAATCGTATGAAATCCAAAAACTGGCGGCAAAGGTTGGTTTTGATTGGCCAGATGCGTCACTTGTATGGGAGAAAATCAGAGAGGAGCTTCATGAACTGCGAAAGGCAGTGGAAGCAGGCCATGTTTCAGAAATGGAAGAAGAACTCGGTGATGTATTATTTTCAGTGGTCAATCTTGCCCGGAAGCTAGACATTCATCCGGTTCTTGCTTTAGGGCGCACGGTTGAGAAATTTTCGCGCCGTTTTAAGCAGATGGAAAATGAAGCACAAGCCAATGGTCGCTCTCTTTCTTCCCTAACAGCCGAAGAGTGGGACAAGTTATGGAATCATGCAAAGGAAAATTAATAAAAAAAGAGGATTTTCACGTTTAATAGAGAATAAGTTTTGGTAAAATAGGATAATAACAACGCTTGGTTAAAGTTTATAACGATAAAGGAGGAAACATCGTGAACAAGAATCAAGTGATTGATAATATTGCAGGGAAAACTGGGTTAACGAAGAAGGATGTTGAAACAGTTATCAACAGCCTCATTGAGGAAATTACCGAAGCGCTGAAAAACAATGAGAAAGTTCAATTCGTCGGCTTCGGCACTTTCGAGACAAGAGAGCGTGCGAGCCGCACCGGGCGCAACCCGCAAACGGGTGAGACCATTAACATCCCTGCATCCACGGTTCCGGCCTTCCGCGCGGGCAACAAACTGAAAGAAGCCGTTAAGTAACAATGCGGTTGGACAAGTTTTTGAAAGTTTCCCGCTTGATCAAAAGGCGCACGGTGGCCAAAGAATTGGCGGACCAAGGCCGGGTGATCGTCAACGGCCGCCCGGCAAAAGCCGCCACCGAAGTGAATCCCGGAGATGTTCTTGATATTCGCTTTGGCCAGAAGACGATGACGGTTAAAGTCACCGATTTGAAAGAAACCGTGAAAAAGGATGAAGCCGCGGAGTTATATGAAATATTAAAAGAGGAACCCACGGTGCTCTAGAAAAGTTGGCTCATCGGGCAAACCCCGATTGGAGTCAACTTTTTTATATTGGTAAGGAACGAAATCATTTTTCAGACCAGTATGAGAGCAACTAAGTCTCTAGGTTCGCCTAAGAGACTTTACCAGGCCAAGATTCTTTTTTTTTAATTAAAAGGAAAGGTTCTTCAGATAGTTCTAAACCGCTCATTTCCCTCATACGATAGGACAAGAGAGGGGGAAGAGCATGGACAGTTTTTATCCTTCCAATACTTATAATAAAGAACGGCAAATGCCGGCCCATGATATTGTCATGAAAAGCCGCAAGAAAATTGAAATTACCGGTGTGAAACATGTTGATAGTTTCGACCATGAAGAGTTTTTGTTAGAAACGGTCATGGGGTTCTTGGCGATTAAAGGCAGTCAGTTAAAAATGCAAACCTTAAATGTTGAACAGGGCGTCGTCGTCATCGAAGGGCGAATCTATGATATCAGTTACCTTGATGATCATGACGGCACCCAATCTAAAGGCTTCTTTAGCAAATTGTTTAAATGACGCTCTCGGAACAATTTGCCACGATGCTGGCCATGACTGCCATGGGAATTTGGATCGGAGCAAGCTTAAGTGCCTATCATCGGTTGATTGATCCTGGGAAAAAACATCGGTGGTTGCGACTTGTCACCGACGTCCTGTTTTGGGTCACGCAAGGTCTTTTTATATTTTTCATCCTTTTATATCTTAACGAAGGTGAAATCCGTTTTTATCTATTTCTTGCCTTGGCATTGGGGTTTTCGGCATATAAGGCACTCTTTGAAAAGCCGTTTAATTATTTGCTTGAGGTATTCATCCGGGTCATTCATGCCACCATCCGCATCATCAACCGAATTTTCACGCTTTTTTTTGTACAACCTACTTTAGTCCTATTGAAGGTTTTATATCGTTTCGGTAAGATGTTATTGAAACTCTCATTTTCGGTCTTACTTTTTGTGTTTTCCGCCATCGTTCTGCCATTTAAATGGCTTATTCATTGGCTTATTCCGAAAGCCTGGATTAATCGTGCGCTGAACTTGACGGAAAAAGGAAGAACCTTTTTGGGAAAATGGTTCAAAAAGCGTGAGTAGGTGGTATGCATTGAAGACAGGATCCCGATCAGTCACACCCATCCGGTCCGAATATGTCGCTTCTAGAGAAATCTATGAAAAAGTTCAGCGTAAAAGAAGAAAAGGTCTTATCCGCCGGCTTGCGGCTTTCTTTATTCTGTTTGGCTTTGCTGTTTCCTTCATGATTCATGCGCTTTTATCCCAATCAGCGAAACTCCATGAGATGGAAGCCCAAAAAGCCCACTTGCAAAAACAATTATCGAACGTCAAGCAAGAACAACGGCAATTGCAAAGGGATATCAAGCTTTTAAATGATGAAGACTACCTTGGGAAACTGGCCCGTAAAAACTTTTTTATGTCAAAAAATGGCGAAATTATTTTTACGACCCCGCAGACTGAAGAACGTTGACATGCTCTTTTCTGCTTCTGTATAATAAAATAAATTATATACTAATTTTTAGGAGGAGCAGTTTTTTTATGCCAATCGAAGCGGGCAGCAAGTTGCAAGGAAAGGTAACGGGCATCACCAATTTTGGGGCTTTTGTTGAGCTGCCGGGAGGAAAAACAGGTCTTGTCCACATTAGTGAAGTGGCCGACCATTACGTGAAGGATATTCACGATGTTTTATCTGTTGGTGCCGAGGTTACCGTTAAAGTCCTCCAGGTTGAGGATGATGGGAAAATTGGGCTTTCAATACGGAAGGCCGTCGATCATCCAAAGCCATCCAGATCAGGACGCGGTGGCGCAGGCGGTGGGAAACGCCAGAAAAAAGATGCCACCTTTGAAGACAAAATACTTCGATTTTTGAAAGACAGTGAGGATCGGTTGACAGCCTTGAAACGGCACACGGAATCCAAAAGAGGAGGACGCGGTGCGAGAAGAGGTTAATCCATGCTGCCTTATAATATATATTGTAACGTCATTCAGGCATCCTTCGTTTAAGGATGCCTTTTCTAATGCTTGTATGAAAGTGTAAAATTTTCCTGACCTAATAAAACGGAAGCTCTGGCTCTGATACCTTTTAATAGGCTTGGTCAGAGTTTACTATAGTAGAGCCGAGTTTTCATTAGATGAGTCGACATTCGCAAAAAAAGTATAACAAGTTTAGATCTTAAATCGAAACAGAGCAGATTGTGCCACTCATATTCCCCGTCGCCAAAAAATAGGTCGAAACACCTCACTTATCTTCGCATTCCCCGATAATTCTCTTTCATCTTGCAAAATTTTTCCGCTGACCCCCTCTCAGATAAAAGGTGGGTCCGCTTGTCAGATGGTCTTGATTTAAGGCATGCCCCCATTATTTTCCCTTTTGCAAGCTTTGTTGTTCTCTTAAGAATGACGTCGAAGAGTTTTTTAGTAAAACCCCGCCCGTTTGACAATTTCTTTAGGTCTCATGTGGTTAAATAATGCATAAACTAATACATTACGGGTGGTGCGTAACATGCAACAATTTACTCAGACGATTCAGCCCTCCATTATCAATGAACGGAAAAACAAGGTTAGAAGGAGGAAGAAGCATCTTGCGGCCAAAGCCAAAAAGGTGACGTGGGGATTTGAAACATGGAGCGTTGCGATCGGCATCTTGCTTGGACGAGCTGTGATTTTGGCGGGCCTTTCCCCGTTCGGGATTCCTTATTTCGCCACAGTAGCCTTGATAAGGCCAAAGTGGAAAGTCGTTGCCTTTGCCAGCCTTATAGCAGGTGGAGCGACCGTCTCTTTAAAACATGCTTTCTATATGTTTTTTGCCATCTCCGTCTATTCGCTTATTCGAGCCATCGCCGTTAAGCTCATCAAAAAGGATGAGGCGGTGGTTATGCCTTATGTGGTTTTGTGTTCGGGGATATTAAGCCGGATCGGCTATGACGCACTGATAGGGGAGGCAGTCGTATTAACGAAATTATTTTTAGCATTGATTGAGGGCGGTTTGGCATTTTTGTTAACGCTTATTTTCCTTCAAAGCCTTCCTTTATTAGCCTCCGGGGTCAGGAAAAGAACTTTAAAAAATGAGGAAATCGTTTGCATCATCATTTTACTCGCTTCCGTTTTGACAGGCACCATCGGTTGGTCGATGTATCACGTATCGGTGGAACATGTATTATCAAGATATTTTGTCATCGTTTTCGCTTATGTTGGAGGTGCGGCGATCGGCTCTACGGTCGGTGTCGTCATCGGCTTAATACTCGGACTGGCCCACATTGACAGCCTTTATCAAATGAGCCTCTTGGCGTTTTCCGGTTTACTTAGCGGTTTGTTAAAAGAAGGCAAGAAGTTCGGCGTCGCCTTAGGATTAATTGTTGGAACATTATTGATCGGTTTATATGGCCAAGGGTATGGGGCGGTGTTTAACACATTGGAGGAATCGCTGTTAGCCATAATGCTTTTTTTCCTGACACCGAAAAAGCCTTTTAATAAAATCGAGTCTTTTATACCCGGCACACAGGAATATCATCGCCAGGAGCAACAATATGTTAAAAAAATACGCGATGTGACAGCAAAACGCGTGGAACAGTTTTCAAGTCTTTTCCAAACGTTATCCTCCACTTTTGCCCGTCCGTTTGCCGGTGACGAGGAGGACCATGCCGGCAAGGAAATGGACTTATTTTTAAGCAAAGTGACGGAAAATACTTGCCAGCGCTGTTTCTTAAAGGAGAGTTGCTGGGTAAGAAATTTTGACAAAACCTATGCTCTAATGACGGAAATCATGCATGAGACGGGTGACAAACCGGTGATTCAATCCCCGTCATTGAATCGCGAATGGAAAAATCATTGCGTCAAAGCGGACAAGGTCGTAAAAGCCATTCATGAGTTGCGCCACAATTATTTTGAAGAACTAAGGCTGAGAAGAAAGATGCGTGAAAGTCATAAACTCGTTGCCGATCAACTTCTGGGTGTTTCGCGGGTGATGGGTGATTTTGCGAAAGAAATACAGCGGGAAAAGGAAAACCATCAACAGCAGGAAGAACAAATTTTATATAAATTACAAGAGATTGGTTTAGATGTTGAAAACGTTGATATTTACAATCTGACAGAGGGATCTGTTGATATCGATATGACGATCCCGGCGGATTATCACAGTGAATGTGAAAAAATCATCGCCCCTATTCTATCGGACATTTTAGGTGAGACGATTGTCGTCCAAAAGCATGTTGATCCGGTCGTTCCGAATGGATATGGACAAGTCACATTCGGGTCAGCGAAAGCGTATGTCGTGACAACCGGTGTTGCTTATACAGCTCAAGGCGGCGGATGGGTCTCCGGTGATAATTACGATATGTTCGAGTTAGGCAGCGGGAAATATGCCATTGCCATTAGTGACGGTATGGGAAACGGGGAAAGAGCGTATCACGAAAGCAAAGAAACACTGAAATTGTTGTCCAAGGTTTTAAAATCGGGCATCGATGAAACGATTGCGATCAAGTCGATTAATTCCATTCTTGCCCTAAGGTCGACCGAGGAAATTTTCTCAACCCTCGATTTGGCCATGATTGACTTACAAAATGCGAAGGCGCGCTTTTTAAAGATTGGTTCCAATCCGAGTTATGTAAAGAGAGGGGATAAAATTATCCGAGTTGAGGCAAGTAATTTGCCGATGGGGATTATCCAAGACTTCGATGTGGACGTAGTCAGCGAGCAGTTAAAGGCGAATGATCTTTTAGTGATGATGAGCGATGGGATCTTTGATGCGCCGAAGAATGTCGGAAATCCGGATGCGTGGTTAAAGAGAAAAATCTTGGAGATGGAAACGGATGACCCACAGGAGTTTGCGGATCTTTTGCTTGAAGAAGTCATTCGCACGGCTGGAGGTGTCATCAGCGACGATATGACGGTAGTCGTTTCAAAAATCTGCCATCATACACCAAAATGGGCCTCTATTCCAACCTATACACGGAGGGAAAAGTTATTCAGAAAAGCCCAATAATTTTTAGTATAAATGCCTCTCTTGTTGTCGATGATGGTAAGAGAGGTGAGGAAGATGAGTAAAGGGACGATCCGACAAATTTTACTAATCACCGATGGCTGTTCGAATCAAGGGGAAGACCCTGTTGCAATGGCAGCTTTGGCCAAAGAGCAAGGCATCGTCGTGAATGTCATTGGCGTGGTCGGCAATGAAGAATCGGCTACTCGAGGCATTCAAGAAGTTGAAGACATTGCCATGGCCGGTGGGGGCATCAGTCAAATCGTAAAGGCGAAGCAGCTTTCGCAAACCGTGCAAATGGTCACACGTAAAGCGATGACACAAACGATTAAAGGTGTGATCAATCAGGAGTTGCGGCAAATTTTAGGCGATAAGGAGACGATTGAGGATTTACCGCCTGAAAAACGTGGCGAAGTAATGGAAGTGGTCGACGAATTAGGTGAAACAGTGGATTTGGAAGTGTGCATTCTCGTGGATACAAGTGCGAGCATGGCGTCCAAATTGCCGACGGTTCAAGAAGCGTTATTGGACTTATCCGTCAGCCTAACTTCTCGCATAGGCGGAAATCAATTTTGCCTTTATACATTTCCCGGGAAAAGACGACCGATTGAAAAAGTGCTGACGTGGACTCCAAAAATCCAATCTATTCACAGCGCGTTTTCAAAACTGGGTTCGGGCGGTGTCACACCGACGGGGCCGGCGATCCGGGAAGCGATTGGCAGCTTTCTGAATTTGCCAAGGAGGCGGATGATTGAGCATGCCGACACATATATCGAAGAATCGGGATTTTAATATTCCACCAGGTGTGATCATTACAGGAAAATGGCACAAAAAACAGTATCAAATCATTAAACCGTTGGGCTTCGGCGCACAAGGCAGTGTGTTTTTGGCACATTCAGAATACGGACGGGTCGCGTTAAAGTTTTCATGGGACAATGCCAATATTACTTCAGAAGTGAACGTTTTAAAGAAATTTGCAAAGGTCCAGGGAAGCGCCCTTGGGCCTTCTTTATATGATGTGGATGATTGGGTCACGCATCGAGGAACGTATTCGTTTTATGCCATGGAGTTTATTGTTGGCACACCGTTTCTGGAATGCCTGCGCGTTCGCGGGTTTGAATGGGCGTCCGTTTTTATGTTGCAACTTTTAAAGGATTTGGAACGACTTCACCGTGAAGGATTTGTCTTCGGTGATTTGAAACCAGAAAATTTGATTGTCACAGGGCCGCCGCTAAAAATTCGTTGGCTCGATGTTGGCGGAATTACTGAGATGGGGCGTTCCGTTAAGGAATACACAGAGTTTTATGACCGCGGGTATTGGGGAATGGGGTCGAGAAAAGCTGATCCCGCATATGATTTGTTCGCAGCAGCGATGTTGATGCTGCATGCCGCCGATTTTCGCCGATTTGAAAAGGGAAACAATCCGGAAAAACAATTAATGACGAAGGTAAACGATCATCCGTTGCTCAAACCATTTGCCCCAGTCCTAACAAATGCGTTAAAAGGCCAATATAAAGATGCGCGCACCATGCGTGATGAATGGTTAGCGATAACACGTGAAACCATAATAGATGTTGATCGTAATACTAATAGGAGTACCAGAACCCGTATGAGAAAGAAGAAGGAATGGAAAGGAACTTTCATCTTGGCATTAGCGATCTTTTTTGCTTACTTCATCTACGTCACGTTTTTTGTGATGTAGTCGGGAGGTGTTATGTTTGACACCCGGGGGACGTTTTTCTATTCTACTACTAATGAGGTCGTTCGGAAATTGAAAGAAAAGGTGAAGCCGACATGGATGACCGGGTGGATCAATTTATTAAACGTCATCGGCTGATTCCGCAAGGGGCCGTGATCGTCGTCGGGGTTTCAGGTGGACCGGATTCTATGGCGCTTTTACATTATTTGTATAAGCGAAAGGCACTCTGGAAGCTGGAAATCATCGCTTGTACCATTGACCATCAACTTAGAGGTGATGACTCCAAGGAGGATGCGGCGTATGTTGCCCGCTATTGCCGGAAACGAGGCATTCCTTGTGAAATGCGGTCCGTCGATGTACCAGGTTTTCGTAAAAAAAATAAGTTGGGCATCGAAGAAGCGGCGCGAATTTTGCGGTACCGCGTATTTGAAGATGTGATGATAAAACACGAGGCGAATCTTTTGGCCCTTGCCCATCATGGTGATGATCAAATAGAAACAATGCTTATGCGGCAAGTTCGCGGAAGTTTTGGGCTTTCTAAAGCTGGCATACCCGTACGGCGTCCGTTTGCCGGAGGCGAGCTGATCCGTCCATTTCTTACTGTTTCCAAAGAAGAAATTGAAAATTATTGTCAGACCCACGGCATCGAGGTCCGACGGGATCCGACGAATGCGTCAGAGGCACATACAAGGAATCGCTTTCGCCATCATGTGCTCCCTTTCTTAAAAAAGGAAAACCCGAAAGTCCATCTCCGTTTTCAACAGGACAGTGAATTGATGACCGATGATTATACTTTTTTAGATGATTTGGCACGAGAGGCTTTGCCGAAAATTGTTGAAGAAAAAACGACAAATGCCTTCTGCCTATCCATTAACCGCTTGAAGGCGGCTCCTGTTCCTTTACAACGAAGAATGATTCATCTAATATTAAACTATCTTAATAATAATGATCACCAACCGGCACCCTTTGAATTTGTACATATTGAATCTATATTGCGATGGCTGGACGGAAAAAGTGCTTCGGGGAGATTGGATTTACCTCACCGCATTGTGGTTGAACGGTCTTATGATCAATGTTGGTTGAAAAAGGGAATGAGAGAAGCGACATCTGCTTATGAGGTGCCTCTAACCATTCCAGGACTTACGACATTTCCGTCAGGACAAATCCAAGCCGACGTCCGCCATACATATTCCGGGGTGGTTCGCGGACCACAATATTTTATTTGCGATTATGATAAAGCCATTTTTCCGTTAATGGTTCGAAGTCGAAAACCGGGCGACCGTTTTCATCCAGCAGGACTTGTTGGAACAAAAAAGTTAAAAAAGTTATTTATTGATCAGAAAATTCCCCGGGAATTAAGGGACGCATGGCCTGTTGTCATTGATGGGAACGGAGATATTCTTTGGGTACCTCTGTTAGCACACGGGGCATGCAGCATCCGACCGGAGACATCGCGTTTTTTATGCTTGGCCTTTGAGCCAACAGACAACTTCAGGAGGATTTGTAATGAAGGAAGATTTACAGGAGATACTGATTACTGAAGAGGAAATTCAAGCCAAGGTAAAGGAATTAGGGGAAAAACTTTCGGTGGAATACGAAGGGCGATTCCCATTAGTTGTCGGTGTTTTAAAAGGCGCCTTGCCCTTTTTGGCCGACTTAATTAAACGCATCACCGTCCATGTGGAAATTGATTTTATGGACGTCTCGAGTTATGGTAATTCCACCGTTTCCTCTGGTGAAGTGAAAATCATTAAGGATTTAAACACCTCTGTTGAAAACCGTGACATTTTAATTGTGGAAGACATTATTGATAGTGGATTAACGTTAAGTTATCTTGTCGATCTGTTCAGGTATCGCCGCGCTAAGTCCATCAAAATTGTAACATTACTGGATAAGCCAAGCGGCAGAAAAGTGGACCTTGTTCCCGACATGGCCGGGTTTACTGTTCCAGATGCCTTTCTGGTCGGTTACGGGTTAGACTATGCTGAAAAATACCGCAATCTCCCGTGCATCGGCATTTTGAAACCCGAAATTTACAAGAGGTAATTTCTTGTGACGGGGAAATGGGGTATGGTACTATTAACTATGGTTCCCTTGAATGCGGGAGGAGGTAAGGGATGAGTCGAATTTTTCGCAACACCATCATCTATTTACTCATTTTTCTTGTGATTATAGGTATTGTCAGCTTCTTTAATAATTCGAATAAAGAAGTCCGCCCACTGACATACAGTCAATTTCAAACCTATTTAAATGAAAACCAAATCAGGAATTTAACGTTACAGCCGGAAGGCGGCATGTATGTTGGCCGCGGCCAGCTGAAATCATATGACGCAAACACAACATTTAAAACATATATTCCAGATAATGAAAAGGCCATTGACCAAATAAATGCCAAAGTTGATGCGACCCAAATCACTTACAAGGCAGCCGAACAAACAAACGGATGGGTGAGCTTTTTTGTTCAAGTCATTCCGTTTGTGATTATTTTCATTTTGTTTTTTATTTTAATTAATCAAGCGCAAGGCGGCGGCAGCCGGGTCATGAACTTTGGTAAAAGTAAAGCTCGTCTTTATTCAGAGGATAAAAAGAAAGTCAAGTTTAAGGACGTAGCCGGTGCCGATGAAGAAAAACAAGAGCTTATTGAAATCGTTGAGTTTTTGAAAGACCCAAGGAAATTTGCAGCACTTGGAGCTCGCATCCCTAAAGGGGTTCTCCTCGTTGGCCCTCCGGGTACTGGTAAAACGTTACTGGCCCGAGCGGTTGCGGGGGAAGCAGATGTTGCCTTTTTTTCGATCAGCGGTTCCGATTTTGTCGAAATGTTTGTTGGGGTCGGTGCTTCTAGGGTACGTGACCTGTTTGAAAACGCAAAGAAAAATGCCCCGTGTATTATTTTTATTGATGAAATCGACGCCGTCGGCCGTCAGCGTGGTGCCGGGCTTGGCGGCGGCCATGATGAACGCGAACAAACTTTAAACCAGTTGCTCGTTGAAATGGACGGTTTCGGTGCCAATGAAAACATTATTATTATTGCGGCCACAAACCGCCCAGACATTTTGGACCCTGCGCTTTTGCGTCCAGGCCGTTTTGACCGGCAAATTCCGGTTAACCGTCCGGACGTCACCGGACGTGAAGCTGTACTGAAGGTTCATGCACGCAATAAACCGCTTGCTCAGGATGTTGATCTTGCTACCGTTGCCCGATTGACACCGGGATTTTCGGGAGCTGACTTAGAGAACTTGCTCAATGAAGCGGCATTGGTTGCGGCTCGTCAAAACAAAAAAGTCATTGATATGGAAGACATCGATGAAGCGATCGAGCGCGTCATCGCCGGTCCGGCGAAGAAAAGCCGTGTCATATCTGAAAAAGAACGCAAAATTGTCGCTTATCACGAATCCGGTCACACCATTATCGGTTTAACATTGACGAGTGCGGAAACAATCCATAAAGTCACCGTCGTACCTCGCGGGCAGGCAGGCGGCTATGCCGTTCAGCTCCCTAAAGAGGACCGCTATTTCTTAACCAAACCGGAATTGGAAGAAAAAATTATCGGTCTTCTTGGCGGGCGCGTTGCCGAAGAAATCGTGTTTGGTGAAGTCAGCACCGGCGCATCGAATGACTTTGAACGGGCGACCAACTTGGCAAGGCGAATGGTAACGGAATTCGGTATGAGTGAAAAACTTGGTCCGATGCAATTCGGTCAAAGTCACGGGCAAGTCTTCCTCGGCCGCGACATTCAAAATGAACCGAATTACAGCGATGCCATTGCTTATGAAATTGACACCGAAATTCAACGCATTATCAAAGAATGCTACGAACGGTGTAAACAAATTCTGACCGAAAAACGGGATCAATTGGAGCTTGTTGCCCAAACCTTATTAAAAGTTGAAACGCTTGAAGCAGATCAAATTAAAGCGTTAATTGAAACTGGTGAACTGATTGAACCGAAATCTGTCCGCAGAAAGAAAGAAAAAGAAGGTCAGGTTAAAGTAAATATTAAATCCGAAAAATCTGCCGAAAATAAAACATCGGAGGCAAAGGATGACGATCATTCCGTAAAAACGGATAATGTAAATACGGATGTAAAAAATCGTCCGACTGATCCGCCTTCGCCCGCGGATCAGTAACAGTCAAGACCCCCTTTTTGGGGGTTTTGTTTTTATACTTGTAAGAAAGGATATCAGTCCTTGCTTTTTGGTCGAAGATTTATGTTAAGATAAAAGCACTTGAGTAAAATGCGTGAGGTCGGTGGATGTCGATGATTTTTGTATGCGATGTAGGGAATACCAATATTGTCTGGGGCGTTTTTGATGGAGAAGCCCTTAAATATCATTGGAGAGTGGCAACGAATCGAGAACGTACAGAAGATGAGATGGCGATGCTGGTAAAGAGCCTTCTTACCCAAGCAGACCTCGATTTTACGGATTTTGAAGGGATTATCATATCATCCGTCGTCCCATCAATTATGGTTACTTTAGAAAGAATGTGCGTGAAATATTTTCATTTAAAACCACTCATCGTCGGTCCGGGCGTCAAAACGGGATTGAATCTTAAGGTGGATAACGCTAAAGAAATCGGTGCCGACCGAATCGTCAACGCCGTTGCGGGCATCCACTTTTATCAAGCGCCATTAATTATTGTGGATTTCGGAACGGCAACCACCTTTTGTTATATAGATGAAAAAGGCAGCTATCTTGGTGGAGCGATTGCACCTGGACTTACCATTTCCACTGAAGCGTTGTTTGAACAAGCATCGAAACTCCCGCGCATTGAAATTTCACGCCCCGAACATGTTGTGGGGCGCAACACCGTCAGTGCGATGCAATCAGGGATTGTTTTCGGTTATGTTGGGCTTGTTGAGGGCATCGTAAAGAGGATGCATAAGGAGCGCGGCCCCGCGACGGTTATTGCCACCGGGGATTTAGCCTCTCTAATCGCAAAAGAAACGACGGCATTTGACCACGTCGATCCATTTTTAACGCTGAAAGGTCTTTATCTCATATACAAACGGAATATCACCGATTAAGGAGTGAAATGGCGTTGACCGATTATCTCATTAAAGCTTTGGCCATGGATGGCCATGTAAGAGCGATGGCTGTTCGAACAACGGAGATGGTCTCCGAAGTGCAAAAACGCCATGATGTTTGGCCCACTGCTTCTGCTGCTCTTGGAAGAACCATGACTGCAGCCACCATGCTTGCCTGTCAATTAAAAGGCGATGATAAGTTAACTGTAACCGTTGAAGGGGGCGGCCCCATCGGTGCGATCATCGTCGATGCCAATGCAAAAGGTGAAACGAGAGGTTATGTGACAAACCCTCATGTTCATTTTGAATTAAATGCTAAAGGTAAATTGGATGTTTCCCGAGCCGTTGGGACCACGGGGCAATTAAGTGTTGTGAAAGATCTTGGCCTTAAAGATAATTTTGTCGGGCGCGTGCCCATTGTCTCCGGCGAAATCGGTGATGATTTTACGTATTATCTCGCCCGTTCGGAACAAATTCCATCGGCGGTTGGCGTGGGTGTTTTAGTCAACCCGGATTATTCGATAAAGGCTTCCGGGGGATTTTTATTGCAACTTTTACCGGGAGCGCCAAGTAAACTCATTGACATGCTTGAGAAACGGCTAAAGGAAATCCCGATGGTTTCTCAGATGATTGATCGCGGCGATACGCCGGAAGATATGCTGGTAGAAATTTTCGGGGAAAATGTGAAAATCATTGATCGCATGCCCGTTCAATTTAAATGCGCATGTTCCCGTGAACGCATTGAAAACAGCTTGGTTGGTCTTGGGAAAGAGGAATTAAAGGCCATGATCGAAGAGGATCATGGAGCGGAAGTAACCTGTCATTTTTGCAATGAAATTTATCGTTTTACGGAAGAGGATTTAAAAGCGATTTATGACAACATGGATGACTAAAGGCCAAAACCTTTTTTCATCCAGATTTGTTATACTATAAATACAATGTTCAAACCGGGAGAGAGCTAAAATGTTGACCGCATTGAAAAGGCATCATGACGAAATCGCGTTTAACGGCAAGAAACTTAGTTTTAAAAACCATACAGTAGTGATGGGCATTTTAAATGTGACGCCGGATTCCTTTTCGGATGGCGGCCGATTTGACCGCGTTGATTTAGCCGTTCAACATGCCCTTGAAATGGAAAGGGACGGTGCCGAAATCATTGATATCGGAGGAGAGTCGACCCGGCCGGGGCATGTACCTGTTCCTCTTGAAGAAGAGTTAAGGCGCGTTCTTCCCGTGATCAAAGCGATACGGGAGGTTAGCGATATCCCCATCTCCATTGATACGTATAAGGCGGAGACGGCGCGCCAAGCATTGCTTGCTGGTGCCGATATTATCAATGATGTTTGGGGGGCGAAAGCCGATCCCGATATGGCTTCCGTTGCCGCTAAGTTTCAAGCGCCAATCATTCTAATGCATAATCGCCATAATATGAATTACGGCGATATTCTTGAGGATATGAAGAGCGATTTACTTGAAAGCATTGAGCGGGTGAAGCAAGCCGGGGTGAAGGATGAGCACATCATCATTGATCCGGGAATTGGGTTTGCCAAAGATTATGAAGACAATTTAACCGTTATGAGACGTCTCGAGGAATTACATAGCTTGGGCTATCCGATTTTGCTTGCGACATCGCGTAAACGTTTTATCGGACAAGCACTCGATGCATCGGTGGAAGAGCGCATGGAGGGAACTGGGGCAACGGTTTGCCTGGGAATTGCCAAAGGATGTCAGATGGTGCGGGTGCATGACGTCAAACCGATTGTAAAAATGGTGCGAATGATGGATGCGATGGTTTATGGCGGATAAAATCTATATCAATAAGATGGCTTTTTATGGCTACCATGGGGTTTTTCCTGAGGAAAATCGTCTGGGCCAGCGCTTTTTCGTCGATGTCGTTTTAGAATGCGATTTACGCGAAGCCGGCCAAACGGATGATCTAAAAAAAACCATCAACTATGCCGAGATTTATGAGGCTGTTAAAGGTATTGTTGAGGGAAAACCGTATAAGTTAGTGGAAAGCGTAGCGGAAAAAATTGCCGAGACGCTATTAGTCACGTTTCCGTTGCTCGTAAGATGTCATGTGAAAGTGACTAAACCCGACCCGCCAATTAACGGTTATTATGATTCGGTGGCTGTTGAGATTACAAGAGGGCGTCAAGATGTTTAAAGCGTTCATCGGACTCGGTTCAAACATCGGGAATCGAGAACAATTTCTTGAACAAGCGATTCGGCTACTTCATAAACAGCCTCAAATAGCGGTCACCCGGTTGTCTTCGATTTATGAAACGGAGCCATATGGTCCCGTCAAACAAGAGCCGTTTTTAAATATGGTGGCTGAAATCCAGACGTCATTGCCACCGCATGACTTACTGCAGGTCACACAAGACATCGAACGTCGCTTGAAACGAGAGCGTTTAATTAGATGGGGACCGAGAACCATCGACCTTGACATTTTAACCTATGCGGATAAAATGATTGAGACGGATTCCCTTGTCATTCCGCATCCTGAAATCACAAAGAGGCTGTTTGTATTAGTGCCTCTCTGTGACTTGGAACCGGATTTGGTGCTCGCTTGCGACACCTTAACCGTCAAAGAAAGACTAAAAGGCTTCGGAAGGATTAAAGGAGTGCAGTTATGGAAAAAGAACAATGGGGTAGGAGAATTCGGGCTTTTCGAAAGTTAAAGGGCTATACCCAAGCAGAATTAGCTAAATCCATCGGTGTATCGCTTTCCGTTTTAGGTGAAATTGAGCGGGGAAATCGTATGCCAAGCGAAGAGATTATTAAAAGCGTTGCCGATACATTAAATGTTACGGTTGATGAATTAGAAGATCTGATTAAGGAATGAATGGCTCCTATTTGCATTGGACTATATATGTGACAAGCATTAATGATAGGAAAACGAATGGCCATTAAAACCGATGCCGACTAGCGGTTTTTTCATGAAATTGGTATAGTCTTTGTTAAGACCGATTGAACTGAAGGAGATGTAGGCATGAGTCAAGACCACGAAATGAACGACCTAATGTTATCCAGAAGGGAAAAATTAAAAAACCTTTTGGATAAAGGCATCAACCCATTTGGCGGGAAATTTAACAGAACCCATACATCCAAAGAAATAAAAGACCAATACGGCCAACTGACGAAAGAGGAGCTCGCCGAAAAAAATTACCCAGTGACGATTGCTGGCCGTGTGATGACAAAACGCGGCAAAGGGAAAGCGGGCTTTGCCCATATTCAAGATATAGATGGACAAATTCAAATTTATGTTCGCAAAGATACGGTTGGCGATGAGCAATATGAACTCTTTGACACGATTGATATCGGAGACATCGTCGGAGTTGAAGGAGTTGTTTTTAGAACGAACACGGGTGAACTGTCCGTAAAAGCCAATGACTTTAAAATTTTAACGAAATCCTTGCGGCCACTTCCAGACAAATTCCACGGGTTAAAAGATATCGAGCAACGCTATCGTCAGCGTTACGTCGATCTCATTATGAATCAGGAAGTTCAGGAAACATTTAAACTTCGCAGCAAAATTCTTCACTATATGCGGGAATATCTTGATCAATTAGGATTTCTGGAAGTGGAAACACCAACGATGCATAACATTCCGGGGGGAGCGGCTGCCCGCCCATTTATAACTCACCACAATGCCTTAGATATTGACTTATACATGAGGATTGCCATTGAACTTCATCTAAAAAGATTGATTGTCGGCGGATTAGAGAAAGTGTATGAAATAGGCCGCGTTTACAGAAATGAAGGAGTGTCCACACGACATAATCCGGAATTTACGATGTTGGAGCTTTATGAAGCCTATGCCGATTTCCACGATATCATGAACTTAACGGAAAATCTTATTGCCTATATTTGCGAAAAAGTTCATGGGACGACGACGATTCCATACGGGGAATATGAAATTGATCTAAAACCGAAATGGCGTCGCGCCCACATGGTTGATTTAATCAAAGAAGCCACCGGTGTAGATTTTTGGGCTGAGATGAGCGATGAGGAAGCAAGGCTGTTGGCTAAGGAACACGGGGTCTCAATTGAAGAGCATATGACATTCGGACATGTGGTCAATGAATTCTTCGAACAAAAAGTTGAAGAGTCTTTGATCCAACCGACGTTTGTCTATGGCCATCCTGTAGCCATTTCGCCGTTGGCTAAGAAAAATGAGGACGACCCCCGTTTTACGGACCGTTTTGAATTATTTATTGTCGGCCGTGAACACGCGAATGCTTTTAGTGAACTTAATGATCCAATTGATCAAAGACAGCGTTTTGAAGCTCAAGTCCGCGAGCGTGCACAAGGCAATGATGAAGCACACCGCATGGACGAGGATTTCCTTGAAGCGCTCGAATACGGCATGGCACCTACAGGTGGATTGGGAATCGGTGTAGACCGTTTAGTCATGTTGTTAACCAATTCTCCGTCCATCCGCGATGTCTTGCTCTTCCCACAAATGCGATCACGTTAACCGAAAAAGGAAAATATGGATGTAGAAAGAACCGCCTATGGATTTTGAGCGTTTGAAGGGGCGGTTTTTTCCATTCATTTCGAAACATGAAAACCAAACTTTTTCACGCACACACAAGGTAAATCTATTTAGGAACAAAGGATGCTGTCTAGCAAATTAAGATCCGCTCTTTATGGGGAAAAGGGGAATAAAATTTTATGTTGACAGATATATAAAGACGCGTTATTATAATAAGCGTCGCTTTAAATAAAGCGAACGGAACAAGCTAATTTGCAACTAATAAAAATATTGACTTGTGATAATGAACATGTTATTGTATAGAAGTTGCTCAACAATCTTCTAACCTTAAAATGCCAAGAACAAATTGTTGACAACGAAACAAAAACATGTTAAAATATTAAAGTCGCGAACGAGATAACCTTTTTATCGCGGCGCAAGTCATAGCGATATCTCGATGTATCGTTCCTTGCTCAAAACATCTTTCGATGTTTTAAGCAAATCGAAGTTGAATCGAGATGTATTGCTCTTTGAAAACTGAACAAAAGCCAAGCGCAAACTGTAAAAAGGGCAACCTTTTTACAAGACGCCAAGGATTTAAACAAACGTAAGATCTTTAAGCTGAGTTTTCAGCTTTTGATAAACATTACTTTTACGGAGAGTTTGATCCTGGCTCAGGACGAACGCTGGCGGCGTGCCTAATACATGCAAGTCGAGCGCGTGAAATTCGCGGATCTCTTCGGAGTGATGCGGATGGATCGAGCGGCGGACGGGTGAGTAACACGTGGGCAACCTGCCCGTAAGACTGGGATAACTTCGGGAAACCGAAGCTAATACCGGATAGGCTTTCGCACCGCATGGTGCGAAAGGGAAAGGTGCTTCTGGCATCACTTACGGATGGGCCCGCGGCGCATTAGCTAGTTGGTGAGGTAACGGCTCACCAAGGCGACGATGCGTAGCCGACCTGAGAGGGTGATCGGCCACACTGGGACTGAGACACGGCCCAGACTCCTACGGGAGGCAGCAGTAGGGAATCTTCCGCAATGGACGAAAGTCTGACGGAGCAACGCCGCGTGAGCGAGGAAGGTCTTCGGATCGTAAAGCTCTGTTGTCGGAGACGAACAAGCGTCATAGGAAATGATGGCGCCATGACGGTATCCGACCAGAAAGCCCCGGCTAACTACGTGCCAGCAGCCGCGGTAATACGTAGGGGGCGAGCGTTGTCCGGAATTATTGGGCGTAAAGCGCGCGCAGGCGGCTCCTTAAGTCTGGTGTGAAAGCCCGCGGCTCAACCGCGGAGGGTCATTGGAAACTGGGGAGCTTGAGTGCAGGAGAGGAGAGTGGAATTCCACGTGTAGCGGTGAAATGCGTAGAGATGTGGAGGAACACCGGTGGCGAAAGCGGCTCTCTGGCCTGTAACTGACGCTGAGGCGCGAAAGCGTGGGGAGCAAACAGGATTAGATACCCTGGTAGTCCACGCCGTAAACGATGAGTGCTAGGTGTTAGGGGGGTCCAACCCCTTAGTGCTGAAGTTAACACATTAAGCACTCCGCCTGGGGAGTACGACCGCAAGGTTGAAACTCAAAGGAATTGACGGGGGCCCGCACAAGCAGTGGAGCATGTGGTTTAATTCGAAGCAACGCGAAGAACCTTACCAGGTCTTGACATCCTCTGACAACCCTAGAGATAGGGCGTTCCCCTTCGGGGGACAGAGTGACAGGTGGTGCATGGTTGTCGTCAGCTCGTGTCGTGAGATGTTGGGTTAAGTCCCGCAACGAGCGCAACCCTTGATGTTAGTTGCCAGCATTCAGTTGGGCACTCTAACGTGACTGCCGGTGACAAACCGGAGGAAGGTGGGGATGACGTCAAATCATCATGCCCCTTATGACCTGGGCTACACACGTGCTACAATGGGCGGTACAAAGGGCAGCGAAACCGCGAGGTGGAGCCAATCCCATAAAGCCGCTCTCAGTTCGGATTGCAGGCTGCAACTCGCCTGCATGAAGCCGGAATTGCTAGTAATCGCGGATCAGCATGCCGCGGTGAATACGTTCCCGGGCCTTGTACACACCGCCCGTCACACCACGAGAGTTTGTAACACCCGAAGTCGGTGGGCGAACCGTTATGGACGCAGCCGCCGAAGGTGGGACAAATGATTGGGGTGAAGTCGTAACAAGGTAGCCGTATCGGAAGGTGCGGCTGGATCACCTCCTTTCTAAGGAATAGAGGAACTTCGACTAAGAACGTCACATCCATGTGACAACGTCGAAGCTAGCCCATCCTGGGCGTCGGAGCGTTGAGCGCGATGGCTTTTGTTTAGTTTTGAAGGAGCGATCCTTCAGTTTGCACATTGAAAATTGAAAACGAAGGTTTTAACCACTGCATCTTTGACGGTTAAGTTACAAAGAGCGCACGGTGGATGCCTTGGCACTAGGAGCCGATGAAGGACGGGACGAACACCGATATGCTTCGGGGAGCTGTAAGTACGCTGTGATCCGGAGATTTCCGAATGGGGGAACCCCCTGCCCTGAACGGGCAGGATCCTTACCTGAATCCATAGGGTAAGGAGGGCAGACCCGGGGAACTGAAACATCTAAGTACCCGGAGGAAGAGAAAGCAAACGCGATTCCCTGAGTAGTGGCGAGCGAAACGGGAACAGCCCAAACCAAGAGGCTTGCCTCTTGGGGTTGTAGGACACTCATCCCGGAAGGGACGTCGTAGACGAAGCGGTCTGGAAAGGCCGGCCAGAGAAGGTAACAGCCCTGTAGTCGAAACGATGGCCCGACCCGAGTGGATCCTGAGTACGGCGGGACACGAGAAACCCCGTCGGAAGCTGGGAGGACCATCTCCCAAGGCTAAATACTCCCTAGTGACCGATAGTGAACCAGTACCGTGAGGGAAAGGTGAAAAGCACCCCGGGAGGGGAGTGAAAGAGAACCTGAAACCGTGTGCTTACAAGTAGTCGGAGCCCCACCCCACCCACAAAAGCAGGCTTTTGCGGGGACCCGGGGGCGGGTGACGGCGTACCTTTTGTAGAATGGACCGGCGAGTTACGATCATAGGCAAGGTTAAGTCGGAGAGACGGAGCCGCAGCGAAAGCGAGTCTGAATAGGGCGCATGAGTTTATGGTCGTAGACCCGAAACCGTGTGATCTACCCATGTCCAGGGTGAAGTTCAGGTAACACTGAATGGAGGCCCGAACCCACGTCTGTTGAAAAAGGCGGGGATGAGGTGTGGGTAGGGGTGAAATGCCAATCGAACACGGAGATAGCTGGTTCTCCCCGAAATAGCTTTAGGGCTAGCCTCGCGGCTAGAGTCTTGGAGGTAGAGCACTGATTGAGTGAGGGGCCCCCACAGGGTTACCGAGTTCAGTCAAACTCCGAATGCCAACGACTTATCCGCGGGAGTCAGACGGCGAGTGATAAGATCCGTCGTCGAAAGGGAAACAGCCCAGACCATCAGCTAAGGTCCCAAAGTATACGTTAAGTGGCAAAGGATGTGGCGTTGCACAGACAACCAGGATGTTGGCTTAGAAGCAGCCACCATTCAAAGAGTGCGTAATAGCTCACTGGTCGAGTGGCGCTGCGCCGAAAATGTAACGGGGCTAAACGTATCACCGAAGCTATGGATGACATTTGTCATGGTAGGGGAGCGTTCTAAGGGCGTTGAAGGTAAACCGGAAGGTTTATTGGAGCGCTTAGAAGTGAGAATGCCGGTATGAGTAACGAAAAGAGGGGTGAGAATCCCCTCCGTCGAAAGCCTAAGGGTTCCTGAGGTAGGTTCGTCCGCTCAGGGTTAGTCGGGACCTAAGCCGAGGCCGGAAGGCGTAGGTGATGGACAACAGGTGGATATTCCTGTACCACCATGCGGCGTTTGAGCGAGTGGGGTGACGCAGGAAGGCAAGGCGAGCGCGCCGCTGGTTGAGCGCGTCCAAGCAACAAGGCTGACAGCGAGGCAAATCCCGCTGTCGCGAAGGCTGAGTTGTGATGGGGAGGGAACTTTGAGTACCGAAGCGCCTGGGCTTACACTGCCGAGAAAAGCCTCTAGCGAGCCAAATGGTGCCCGTACCCCAAACCGACACAGGTAGGCGAGGAGAGCATCCTAAGACGCTCGGGAGAACTCTTGTTAAGGAACTCGGCAAAATGACCCCGTAACTTCGGGAGAAGGGGTGCTCTGTTAGGGTGTATGCCCGAGAGAGCCGCAGTGAAAAGATCCAAGCGACTGTTTAGCAAAAACACAGGTCTCTGCTAAACCGAAAGGTGATGTATAGGGGCTGACACCTGCCCGGTGCTGGAAGGTTAAGAGGAGGGGTGATCCCTTACGGGAGAAGCTCCGAATTGAAGCCCCAGTAAACGGCGGCCGTAACTATAACGGTCCTAAGGTAGCGAAATTCCTTGTCGGGTAAGTTCCGACCCGCACGAAAGGTGTAACGACTTGGATACTGTCTCAACAAGAGACCCGGTGAAATTATAGTACCTGTGAAGATGCAGGTTACCCGCGACAGGACGGAAAGACCCCATGGAGCTTTACTACAGCTTGATATTGGATGTCTGTATCGGATGTACAGGATAGGTCGGAGCCAGAGAAACCGGACCGCCAGGTTCGGTGGAGGCGACGGTGGGATACGACCCTTTCGGTATGGACATTCTAACCCGGCACCGTGATCCGGTGCGGAGACAGTGTCAGGCGGGTAGTTTGACTGGGGCGGTCGCCTCCTAAAGCGTAACGGAGGCGCCCAAAGGTTCCCTCAGAATGGTTGGAAATCATTCGCAGAGTGTAAAGGCACAAGGGAGCTTGACTGCGAGACCTACAAGTCGAGCAGGGACGAAAGTCGGGCTTAGTGATCCGGTGGCACCGCATGGAAGGGCCATCGCTCAACGGATAAAAGCTACCCTGGGGATAACAGGCTGATCTCCCCCAAGAGTCCACATCGACGGGGAGGTTTGGCACCTCGATGTCGGCTCATCGCATCCTGGGGCTGAAGTAGGTCCCAAGGGTTGGGCTGTTCGCCCATTAAAGCGGTACGCGAGCTGGGTT
>Ga0310825_100501_pt1 | contig 32668 bp, 31 predicted proteins | sample WT_ome_9_FD_202243 | JGI IMG/M metagenome (GOLD analysis project Ga0310825, IMG submission 202243) | Sorghum-adapted microbial communities enriched on wild type (WT) sorghum from Joint BioEnergy Institute, Emeryville, California, United... ... | reverse complement strand
TTATCAAAAGCTGAAAACTCGGCTTAAAGATCTTACGTTTGTTTAAATCCTTGGCGTCTTGTAAAAGGTTGCCCTTTTTACAGTTTGCGCTTGGCTTTTGTTCAGTTTTCAAAGAGCGATACATCTCGAATCTGCTTCGATTTGCGCAAAACATCGAAAGATGTTTTAAGCAAGGAAGGATACATCGTGAGTTCACTACGACTTGCGAGAAACATCCTTTTGATTAAAGATGTTTAAGCAATATTTCAAAGCGACTCTATTATATTACTACATAGAGTCTAGCAAAATCAATTGGTAAATTATGGTGGGCCTGAGTGGACTCGAACCACCGACCTCACGCTTATCAGGCGTGCGCTCTAACCGGCTGAGCTACAGGCCCATTAAATACAATGGAGCGGGTGATGGGAATCGAACCCACGACCAGAGCTTGGAAGGCTCTTGTTTTACCACTAAACTACACCCGCAACAGGTATTTAAATGGCGCGCCCTAGAGGATTCGAACCCCTAACCTTCTGATCCGTAGTCAGACGATCTATCCAGTTGATCTAAGGGCGCAAATGGTGCGGTCGAGAGGACTCGAACCTCCACGGGAGAACTCCCACTAGCCCCTCAAGCTAGCGCGTCTGCCATTCCGCCACGACCGCATGTTATTTTATTGTAAGAGGTCAAAATGGTGAGCCATGAAGGACTCGAACCTTCGACCCTCTGATTAAAAGTCAGATGCTCTACCAACTGAGCTAATGGCTCGTGCTTGATTATTATGTGCACTCACTTGATATCTGAATGAAGCTTACTCAGAGATTCGGAACACTGACTTCAGTGTGTTCCTCAGCGCCGCTTACTCAAGATGCTTGCGCTAGAGTGCTCTACCAACTGAGCTAATGGCTCATGCTTGATTATTTTGTGCATTCACTTGATATCTGAATGAAGCTTACTCAGAGATTCGGAACACTTGATTACGGTGTGTTCCTCAGCGCCGCTCACTCAAGATGCGTAGGCTAGAGTGCTCTACCAACTGAGCTAATGGCTCATGCTTGATTATTTTGTGCATTCGCTTATTAGTTGAACGAAGCTTATTCAAAGCCAATTCCGTAAAAGAAAATGTTTTAAAAGTGGCTGGCCCACCAGGATTCGAACCTGGGCATCGCGGAACCAAAATCCGCTGCCTTACCGCTTGGCTATGGGCCAAAGAATGGCGGATCCGACCGGGATCGAACCGGCGATCTCCTGCGTGACAGGCAGGCATGTTAACCGCTACACCACGGATCCAAAATGGTGACCCCTACGGGATTCGAACCCGTGTTACCACCGTGAAAGGGTGGTGTCTTAACCACTTGACCAAGGGGCCAATAGAGATTGATTTAATTTTTCGATGGCGGAGAAGGAGGGATTCGAACCCTCGCGCCGGTTTACCCGACCTACACCCTTAGCAGGGGCGCCCCTTCAGCCAACTTGGGTACTTCTCCATCGCTTGGCTCCGCAGGCCGGATTCGAACCAGCGACCGATCGGTTAACAGCCGATTGCTCTACCACTGAGCTACTGCGGAATGATTTGTTTTACAGTATCATTCTCGATCATTGGCACTCAGTGCAATTATTCGGAATGCCTTCGCATTCCTCAGCGCCGCTTACTCACGATGCAGACGCTAGAGTGCTCTACCACTGAGCTACTGCGGAATGATTTAATATATTGATCATTCTCGATTTTCAAATCTCAGTGCAATCCAGCTGGAATGCCTTCGCATTCCTCAGCGCCGCTTGCACATGTTGTTCACGCTAACGACGACATCCAATATAATATCTCATTTACAAACAGAAGTCAACAGTTATTTTTATTTTTTTATCATGAGTCATTGAACGGATTAAGTAGACAAGAACAATCGCTTTATAAATTTAGCATAGAACAGGTGGGTTCGTCAATACCAGAAAAGAGGGTTTCATCACGTACGCCTTTTATCTAGGTTTAACTAATTTGGATGTTAATGAAAGGCGGCCGTGGCATATTCCGCACACATATTTTTTTATATCCACTTTTCTTTTACGCTGATATTCCCTTCCGCAATCTTTGCATGTGTATAAATAGATTGTTCGAGTGCGGTTACTTAAACCAGGGATGGATTGACAAAATCTTGTTCCGCCCGTCGTTTTTAAAAGCTCTTTGAAATCCCGATCGCCGTGACGATAGCCTTTGCCTTCCAAATGTAGATGATAATGACAGAGTTCATGAATAATGATTCTTTTGAATTCCTCTAGACCATATGTGGTGAGTTGCAAAGGATTAAATTCGAGATGATGTGTCTTCAACATATACCTGCCGCCGGTCGTTCGCAACCGATGATTGAAGGTGGCCTTATGCCGGAAAGCTTTACCGAATTTTTCAAGAGATATAGCTTCCACTAATGCCTGAAGTTCTTGTTGATCCAACGCTTTCTCCCCCATATCGTGGGCACCTACCCAAGCCGCCGTGCATAAGTATATAAAAAGCTATCGCAGTTATGCACTGTTAATCCATTCTACGGCATTAAGGAGGTTTGCTGCTAATGCCCGCTTGGTTTAAAAAACAACTTAGGAGTGCTTATCTTAACAAAGACCGTTATCAAATTAAACTGCTGAATCAATGTTGGTTCTTTTATAAAAATCGATATGAAAGGGCCGAACCATAATAAGGAAAACTAAGTTCTGCTAAAAACTCGACTCTGCTAAAGGAAACTTGGCTCTGCCAAGCCCTCTAGATGAAGGCAGAGCCTTAGTTGATCTTATGCTGGACTCGTTAACTAGCCAGTGCAAGCCTTTTATGCGAAGGCAGAGTCTTAGATGATCTTTAACCACCTGGTTAATAAGCCAGTGCATGCTATTATAGCGAAGGTGTAGCCTTAGTTCTCTTTATTACGGCCTGAATGATGAGATCCTTTCTGACCTGCATGAAAAAGGCGGGTGCCTCTCTACAGGCACACTCGCCACTAATCATCTGGCATACATCGAAAATATAGCCGATCCATTAAAAAGTGTGTAAAAATGCTGCTTTTCCACAGCCGAATAGCATTTATTCTGAAGTCGTTTTGGGAGGGATCATGGACAGGGAAATCCTTCCCTTTTGAACATCAACGCCTTCCACCCATACTTTGACGATCTGCCCTGTATGAACGACATCCAGAGGGTGTTTGACGTAGCCTTCTTTTAACTTGGAGATATGGACGAGGCCGTCCTGTTTCACACCAATATCGACAAAAGCGCCAAAATCGACCACATTTCTGACTGTACCTTCCAAAACCATGCCGACTTTTAGGTCTTGGATGTCTAAAACATCTGTTCTAAGGAGCGGTTTCGGCAGTTCATCACGCGGATCTCGGCCTGGTCTGAGCAGCGCATCAATGATATCCCGAAGCGTTGGTTCGCCGATATTGATCTCTCGCGCCATATGGGAAACGCGGACCGATCGTAGCTTTTCCTTTAAGGTTTCGGTGCCAATGTCATCAAGAGAGGCGCCAATATGTTCTAAAAGCGCGACAGCTGCTGGATAGCTTTCGGGATGAATCGGCGTGCGGTCTAATATGTTTTCGCTATCGGGGACTTGCAAAAACCCGGCGCATTGTTGGTACGACTTCTCTCCAAGTCGGGGCACGCTTTTCAGTTCCTCACGGCTTTGATACGGGCCAAGTTCCTCACGGCGTTTAACAATATTTTTTGCCGTTGTTTTGGTTAAGCCAGCAACGTATTGCAATAACGCAACGGATGCGGTATTGACATTCACGCCGACCCGGTTGACGACGGTTTCCACGACAAACCTCAGCGATTCGCCTAAAGCTTTTTGAGAGACATCATGTTGATATTGCCCGACGCCAACAGATTTTGGATCGATTTTGACGAGTTCGGCCAGCGGGTCTTGCAGTCTCCTCGCGATCGAAACGGCGCTTCTTTCTTCAGTTTGTAAATCGGGAAATTCCTCACGGGCAAGTTCTGACGCGGAATAGACGCTTGCGCCTGCTTCATTGACGATGAGGTAATAGACGTTTCGGTCCTTCACTTCCTTGATGGTTTCCGCAATAAATTGTTCTGTTTCCCGGGAAGCTGTGCCATTGCCGATCGCAATCATTTCAATATGATATTGGTCAATTAACGATAAAACGGTTTTACGGCTACCTTCAATATCTGATTTTGGCGGAGTCGGATAAATGACCCCTATGTGCAAGACTTTTCCTGTAGCATCCACGACGGCCAGTTTACAACCGGTGCGGTAGGCTGGGTCGACACCTAAGACGATTTTGTTCTTGATCGGCGGCTGCATCAGCAACTGCCTAAGGTTTTCCGAAAAAACATGAATGGCTTGTGTTTCAGCTGCCTCCGTTAAGCTTTGGCGTATTTCCCTTTCAATGGCCGGAGCCACGAGACGCTTATAGGCATCCTTAGCCGCTGCCGATAATTCCGCACGTGCCGTCGTCTCGGTCTTTCCTTGTAACAATCTCCGTTCGATCCAAGCAATGATGTCTTCTTCTGGCGCAGCAATAGCTACTTTCAAAACCTCTTCTTTTTCACCGCGGTTAATGGCCAAAACTCGATGAGGAACGATTTGGTTAACCTTTTCTTCATAGTCATAATACATTTCATAAACGAAGCGCGGGTCCTCAGCCTTTTTCTTTTTCTCCGTCTTGATGATGCCTTTTCTGAAGGTGATGTCGCGGACATATTTGCGCACATCAGCATCGTCGGAAATTTTCTCGGCGATGATATCCCGCGCGCCTTCAAGCGCATCCTCGATCGTTTTAACCCCTAATTCGTCCGAAAGATACTTGGCCGCTTCAGCTTCGACCGACGTCTCCGGCTTAGTCAACAGCCATTCAGAGAGCGGTTCCAGACCTTTTTCTTTAGCGATGGTCGCTCGCGTCCGTCGCTTCTGCTTGTACGGTAAATAAAGGTCTTCCACCTCCTGCAATTTTTCAGCGGCTTCAATCTCTGCTCGAAGCGCATCGGTCAATTTGCCCTGTTCGTCAATGAGGCGGATGATTTCTTCTTTCCGCTGCTGTAGATGAAGGGCGTATTGCCATTTTTCGTGAATGGCATTAATTTCGACTTCATTTAAGCCACCTGTTAATTCCTTTCGGTAACGGGCAATAAAAGGAATGGTATTATCCTCGGCTAATAAACGAATGACTTGTTGAACTTGCTTCGTTTTTAAACCGAGGTCTTTTCCAATTTGCGTTAAAATACGGTCTTGCTCTTCCTGTCTTAAAGTCATCTTCAGCCTCCCGATTGATCAAACATCTCTTATTATCTTAACGCACAAAAAGAAGCAGCACCAAATCTTATTTACGGAGCGATTGATTCAAACAACTTCTTGGCCAACCGTCCATTGCCCCTCATGCAACGAATATGCAAGCTAAAAAATAAAAAAGTTGTCTCAATTCTCTCGAGACAACTTTTAATTAAAAATCCACGAGTCCTAAACTGATTTGGATCGCCTCATTAACGCTATTCATCATATCTTCATCCAAATGAGTGATTTTATCCGTTAAACGCTGCTTATCAATCGTTCGAATTTGCTCCAACAGGATTACCGAATCACGGTCAAAACCATATTTCTTGGCATCAATCTCAACGTGGGTAGGCAGTTTCGCTTTTTGGATTTGAGCCGTGATCGCTGCAACCACGACTGTCGGACTGAAACGATTGCCGATATCGTTTTGAATTATCAATACCGGTCTTACACCGCCTTGTTCGGAGCCGACCACTGGCGACAGGTCGGCAAAATAAACGTCGCCGCGTTTTACAATCACTCTTTTACACCCCGCTGACCAAGCGCCCTAAGGTGTTTTCTGCCTCCTCTTCCGCCATAAATGCCTCGGAAGCGATATTCAGATTGATTTTGGCCATTTCCATATACCCTTGACGCATCGTTTCACGAATGTGCTTTTTATTACGCTCACGCAAATACAAGCTGACGGCACGATGTAAAAATTCGCTTCGATTAATGTTATCCATTCGGGCGATGCCGTCCATTTCTTGAACTAGATGTTGCGGCAACGAAACGACGATCTCCTTGGAATTTGACTCAGGCATGGTACACCTCCGCAAAGACTACGTTCAATTATAGTTCCAACAAACATCTTACCATTTTCTCGGGCGCTTTGTAAAACACTAATAAATATTTAAAGTTGGCCTAACACAGGATTACTGGTATGGATGATTTCTCCATTTTTTAAGTATAACCTCGGAACCCGTTTGCTAATCATACAGGTGACTTCATAATTTATTGTATTAAGGTACCCTGCGATTTCATCACAAGAAATGTGTGCGTTTTGATCGCGACCAATTAATGTGACCTTCTCACCAGGAGAATAACAGCGGTCAAGACGGACCATCATTTGATCCATACAAATCCTTCCGATGACCGGAAAACGTTTGCCCTGTATCAACACGGAATCTTTCCCGCTTAATGCTCTAAGCCATCCGTCTGCATAGCCGATGGGGATCGTTCCAACCCAAGTCGCCTCTTCAGCTGTATAGGTTGCCCCATAGCCGACGGATTCCGCCGCTTCAATTTGTTTGACATGGATTAAGCGGCTGTATAATGAAAAGGCTTCTTTCAGCGGAAAGGGCAGTTGCGGTTTCATTTCAGTGGATGGGCTCAGCCCGTACATCGCAATGCCAAAACGAATCATATTAAACATTTTATCGGGATATTTTAACGATGCCGCACTGTTACCGCAATGCACAAGATTCGGATTGACGTTTTGAGTTTGCAAAAAATCGACCATTTCCGTGAAGCGTTGATATTGGCGTTGGAAATAGGTGGGATCATTTTCATCCGCTGTAGCAAAGTGAGTGAAAACACCCTCTGCGCGCATTCTTCTATCCGTTTCAAGCGCTTTGACTAAATCGGCCAACTCTTCTTTTGTTCTTACGCCAATGCGCCCCATACCCGTATCAATTTTAAGATGAAGGAAAATAGGGGCTTCTCCTTTATACATTTCCGAAGCTCGCTCAATCCATTCCGGCTGATAGACCGTTAAAGAAATATGTTTTTCCGCAGCGATCCAGGCGTCCTCAGGCCGGGTATAACCCAACACAAGAATCGGCGCCATTATACCAGACTTTCGCAACGCTAACGCTTCATCAAGCAGTGCAACACCGAGCCATGTGGCTCCAGAGCGAAGCGCGACTTCGGCTGTCTGTACTGCCCCATGCCCGTAACCATCTGCCTTAACAACGGCCATGATTTGCGTGTCTTTTGGAACATGTTGACGCATATTGCGGACATTCTCTTCAATGGCGTCTAAATTAACCTCAACCCATGTATCACGATAAAATTCAGTCATGATGATGTCCCTCTCCATGTTCTTTTAACACCATATTGAACCGTGACAAGACGCTTGTCAAACGGAAAAGCATTTATCAATTAAAACGCGAAAAAAATGGCCCAGACCACTGCATTTCTGAGCCGCTGATGTTTTTATTTGTTCACCTTGCCGACCACAGACTGAGCGACCTCTTTCATCTCGTCTTTGGAGAGTTTCTCGGAAACGAGATAAAAATCCATGCCATTTTCTGACCATGATAAAGAGTGATCAGTTAAAATACCTACCGTAAATCCTAAATCAACGAGATCGGCATCATTCATGGACAGAGCCAGCGTTTCTTTAGCTTCTCCGTTTTTGGATTCGATCAGTGTAAAAGCTTTATCCCCTGTGTATTTTAAAATAAATTTTTGCTTACCGTCTTCTTTAAGATCCTGCGTATAAGCCAACTCCGTATTCTTAAATTGTACGGTCGGCTTTAAAATTTCAAAGGGTTGTTTTTTCGAAGCCATCGCAGGCAAATCCATGTCGAGTTTCATGCTCAACTCATTTTTGTCGACATCAAACGCATCACTGTCAAACTTTGGTTTGAAGTTAAAATCTTTAAAGACAACGTCAATGATGACATTCATATCCCGATCCATGACTTTTACGCCCAAAGGTGCCAAGCTCCCCTTTTTAAAGGAAATTTTTTGGTAGGCCAGCATTTTCGTCGGGTAATGGGTTTTTGTCGTAAATTCATAGTTGTCATCGTCTGCTTTAAATTTCGCCGTGCTATCATTGACGATGTCTTTCACTAAAGATTGATACAAGTAATATTGACTCCGGTTATGGGGCCAGTCGCTTTCAAAATGATACTTTTTATTCAAAGCTGGTGTTAATAAAAAGACCCCGTCTTTGTTACGAATGATCATCTGCGGGTTTTGCCCGTTTTCATCCCTAAGAACAACCTTGTAATAATTTGGTTTTTTATACCAAATTTCAGCTTGATATTTCTGTTGCTTGTCGCCGTGTTTAAAGCTCATCATCGCTTTGGTCGTATAACCATTAAGATGGTCCACCTTTTTCGACAACTTTTCAATGATGTCATCACGGGACTGGCCGCAGGCGGTTAATGCGAAAAGTAACAGGACGCTTAACATGATGAAAGATAAACGCTTTTTAAACATCGATCCAACCCCTTTGTCTCAGGTTCAGTGACAAAGGAGGGATTCTATTCTAACAATTCGCATCGCTTCCCTTTACTCGGGAAAATAGGATGAGCCACAACACTGGCTTTAACAGGCGATGAGCCTTCCTTGTGTTGTGCATGCTTTCTCCGTTCGAGGCCCCCCTAATTATAGCGGTCCCGCCTAGGCTAGCGGTTTTCGCCATGTTTATTTCAGTCGTCCGTCATCCTGCCATTTTTGATTCTCACCCCTTACTTTCCCTTGATTCCGAGCCGGATTTCCCTACCTCGGATAAGTCGGATGCGATTGTCTCATAGTCCCTCCCAACGCACTAAAAATATATGAGACAACTTCGGCAGATATGCGTACTAGCCTGACAAGCCTTCAATAATCACAAATGCAGCAGCATAGTTTTTCGTATGGGTAATGCTCAGATGAACTTTATGGGGCTTATCGAAAGGGTAAACCAAAATGGGTTGTCCTAAAGACTGATTAAGCACCGAAATATCCTGCCAGGAAAGGCGGGATCCAATCCCTGAGCCAAGAGCCTTTGAAAAAGCTTCTTTAGCGGCAAATCGTCCTGCCAGGTATTCCGTCTGTCTTCGTAGGTTTGTCATCTTATAAAATGCCTTTCGTTCTTCCGGTGTCAAAATGCGGTCAATAAATTTTTGGTTATGGACCAATGGGCGGATTCTTTCCATTTCTACTAAATCAATTCCCGTACCGACGATCAATGTGAATCCCTCTTTTTCCTTTCTGCGTCATATAAGTTATATTATCATTAGTATACTTGTACTAAAAGGAGGCGGTCGCTTGTTTCTGCGTACAGAAAACTTTCGAACGTTTATTAAGTTATATCCGGTTGTCACTTTTATACTTGCGATAAATATAGCGGTCTATCTCATTTACCTCATCGGTTTTGTCCTGTTAAAAATCACCCCCATCGGGCAGCTTTTTGCCTACGGGTACGGTTGGAATGCCGCCGTCGTATACGGGGGAGAGTGGTGGCGGTTAATCACACCGCTGTTCATTCATTTTCAATTTCAGCACATTCTATTTAACTGTTTTTCAATTTTTCTTTTTGCGCCCGCATTAGAGGTATTATTAGGAAAATGGAAGTTTACGATCGCATATTTCGTATCGGGGATTCTTAGCAATGTATTAACCTTGTATTTCGGTCCAACGGATTTGCGTTACCTTGGAAGTTCCGGTGCGATTTTCGGGCTTTTCGGGATTTTCCTGTTTATTATCTTTTTGCGGCGTCATTTAATCGACCGCCAAAGTTCGCAAGTCATCATGATCATCTTAATCGCTAACCTTGTCTGGATGTTTTTCTTCCCCACAGGCATTCATGTCCTTGGCCATTTATTCGGCTTATTAGCCGGATTCGTCTTGGGACCGATTTTATTATTCAGAACACAGTCGAATTGGTATAGACGATGAGTGCAAATCCACCCATAGACAGATAACACTCAAAAAAAGCTCCGATCATCAAAAACGATCATCGGAGCTTTTTTCATTAACTTGGGTACTTTCTTATGGGTACACTAAACCTCATTGGGAACCGGACCAATGTAGCGCGCACTTGGACGAATAATCCGATTGTCTGCGGCTTGTTCCAACGCATGGGCACACCATCCAGCGATCCGACTTGTCGCAAAAGTGGCTGTATATAGGGTTTCAGGCAAGCCAATCGCTTTGAACACCGCCGCGGCATAAAACTCGACATTGGTCTTTAACGGACGATGCGGTTTATATTCGGCAAGCAATTGCTGGGCCACTCTTTCAACTTCCAAGGCCATAGAAAACCAACCGCCATTTTTGGCGAGCGGCCCCGCCATTTGACGAAGGACATTGGCGCGGGGATCTACTGTACGATAAACCCGGTGCCCAAAGCCCATGATCCGCTCTTTCTTTTCGAGTTTCTCCCTTAACCAAGTTGCGGCATTTTCTGCCGTACCTATTTCCTCTAACATGGCAATGACCTCTTTCGGTGCTCCGCCATGAAGAGGACCTTTTAAGGCTCCCATCGCTCCGACAATCGCCGAGATGAGGTCAGATTGAGTGGACGTAATGACTCGGGCCGTGAAGGTCGAAGCATTCAGACCGTGTTCCATGGTTAATGTAAAATACGTATCTAACGCCTTGGCCGCTTCCTTCGAAGGGATTTCTCCTGTGATGAGATATAAATAATTGCCTGCAAACCCTAAGTCTTTTTTCGGCTGAACAGGCTCTCGATGGCTTCGCCGGCTTTGTAAATAACCGAGAATGGCAGGTGTTTTTCCAAGTATTTGTGCGGCCTGTTTTTCATCTGGCGGCCAAGTATAGCCCTTTCGATGAAGACCAGACAGCGCGGTCATCAAGTAAGCCATTGTCTCCAAATCCGTCGGGATCCCATTCAAAAAAGAGAAATCATCTGGCTCCAAAGTCATTTCAGCCAACAACTTTTCTTTTAAAGCCTGTAACTCATCTTCATTAGGAAAACGCCCCGTCCACAAAAAATAAACCGCTTCTTCAAACGTTTTTTCACCGGCAAGCTGTTCAATGGGAATGCCCCTGATAATTAATTGCCCTTTGTCCCCATTGATATCCGATAAAACCGTTTCGGCCGCTACGACATTTTCCAACCCGCTCATCCAGAACGGTGTGCATAAGGTTTTTGCTCATCCCTTATGACACCTATCCCCCTTTCCATATATTTAAATCAAAACGTATTTGTAATTACAGTTTATACTAAGCAAATAATAAATAATATTTAATTTAATTTAACTGATTGATAAAATATATTTATTGGAAAGGAGGCAATCCTCATGCAATTCGACTGGATCAAGACCTTTCTTTTAGCAGCCGAATGTCAAAACTTCAGGGAAACCGCTGAAAAATTATTTATTACTCAACCTGCGGTCACATTCCAAATCCGTCAATTAGAAAAAGAAGTTGGGGCAAAGCTGTTTGAAAGAAAAGGGCGTCATATTGAGTTAACTTCTGAAGGAAATCTTTTTCTTAAACATGCAGAAAAACTATTAAACGATTATCATACGGCTCTCCAGGACATTGAAAACCATAAAAAAGGGGTTCAGCGGACGTTAACGATTGCCGCCTCACCCCTAGTGTCATCGACCCAACTTACTTACATATTAAAACGATATATGAAGGTCAATCCAGACGTCGACGTGATCATACAGGTGATGGAATCCAATATGATTGAAACAGCTGTTTTAAATGAGCAAGTGGATGTTGGGCTTTCCCGGCAAATGGCCATCCATCCTCAAACAGAACAAGCTGTGATTTCTGAGGATCCTGTTGTGCTCGTCGTCCCTTCAAGTCATTCTGTCAGTGATGAAGCACCGATAAATGATCTTGAGGATATTTTTAAGCAGTATACGCTCATTACGCATAATCATCCCGAATATTGGGATTCACTGCTTCGTGAACTCAACGCACAATATACGTTTAAAACGATGGTGGCAACTCATGTCAGCACGACAAAGCATTTTATTGAAGAAGGGCTCGGTTTTTCCTTTTTGCCACACATTTCTGTAAGGAGGGAAGCAGCTGAGGGCAGAATACACATCGTCGAAGAACACCCTTTAGTTTTACCGATTACGAGAACTTATTTAATCAAATACCGCCCAAATCAAATCGCTCGGGAATTTGAACGGTTTGTTCTAACTTTAATGAGGTAATCTAAAACCTTGGTTTACGACCGTTGCGGCGGACGGGGAAGAAAACGGCGATGTTTGCCGAGTTTTTCTTTATAATTGGTTGCTGAAAGGAGCGCTTTTTCCTCATCGGGTATGCGCATGCCAAGGATAATGGCAGTATTTAAAAGGCTAAAGGTCAAAGCCGTGAAATAGGCTTGAAAAATCAATGGCAGTGTCAAAAATTCCGTCGCAACGATTAAATAATTCGGATGGCGCAAGTATCGGTAAGGTCCTTTAGCCACCACTTCCGCACCAGGCAAAACAATAATTTTGGTGTTCCAAAAAACACCGAGGGAACGGATCGCCCAAACCCTTACAACCTGTGCCGCAATGAAAAACACAAAAGGCAGCCAAAACCACGAGGCAGGCCGTTTATCAAATAAGGTAACCTCTGCATACAAAACAATAAAAAACAATGTATGCAGAAGAACAATCCATTTGTAATGAGCTTCGCCGACTTCGTAGGCGCCTTTCTCTCTCAATAGGCGCTCATTGCGTTTAGCGATCGCAAGCTCCACGATTCTTTGTAGGATGACCAATGCAAAAAGTAAATAAAAGAAAATCATGTGCCTAGCCCCCATTCCATAAGAAGGAGTTCAGCCGAAAACCCCGGCCCAAGGGATACGGCCATCCCCTTCTCACCTTGCCGCTTTTCTTTTTTCATCACTCTATCCAATACAAACAAGACCGTAGGAGACGACATGTTCCCATACTTTCGCAAAATTTCCGTGGCATCCTCTAAAATCTTTCCATGTAGATTCAATGCATCCCGATAAGCCTCCAGCACTTTCCGACCACCGGGATGGGCGATAAAATATTGAAGTTCAGTGACACTCATCTTGTAGGTATTCAGGAAACGTTCTAACACAGGTTTCAGCCAAAAACCGACGATCGCTGGGATGCTTTTTGCAAAAATAACAAAAAGGCCGTCATTGCGAATATCCCAACCCATTACGTCTTCTGAATTCGGCATGAGCACCGAATCCTGCGCCAAAACACGCGGCAAAAAAGGCATGCGAGATCGTTTTAATAGCGGTGACTCATCCCCGCAGACTAACACACAAGCGGCCCCGTCCGCAAATAGCGACGTACCGACAAGATTGCTTTTGGATTTATCGCCGATTTGAAAAGTTAAACTGCATAACTCCACAGAAACCACAAGCACCGCATGGGTCGGATAAGCCTGGCAATAATCGTCAGCGCGGGAAAGTCCGGCCGTCCCACCTGCACAGCCCAACCCCCATAAGGGCATGCGCTTCGTATGGGGATGAAAAGCTAACCGATTCATGACCGTGACCTCAATGCTCGGCGTTGAAAGGCCAGTGCTTGAAATAAAAATAATGGCATGAATAAGGTCCGGGGGAATTTTCTCGTTTAGATAGGCGGGATTTCCCAAGCACCGCTCAATGGCTTGGACACTCGCTTCCACCGCGAGTTGTTTATACAGCTGATTTTTTTCTTCAAAACTATGGGACTGACGAAACCAACTTAAAGGCTGCGAAAAATACCTTTCTTCAATTTCTCCATTTTGAAACACGCGCAAAAGCCGGTCGATTTGGTCGAAATCTTGACGGAACAATTCTCGAGCGAACGCCATCACATCTTTTTGTTTGACTTGATATGGGGGATTCCATGTACCGACGGATAAAATACGTGTCATCTTTTCCGCACCGCTTCCGTAACGTTTACCATATAGCTTCCAGCAAAACCGCCAAAAATATGCATGAGCATTTCCGTTAACTTTTTTACGGAATCTCTTGACTATGACAAACCACCACAATGCCTGACAACAAAACCTTGCATTGCTAAAGAATAAATTAGCCCTGCCAGGCCTTTTGGGCGAAAGCAGAGCCTTAGTTGTCCTTATATTGACTTGCGAAATTCTACCAATAAATAAAATCCGGCCCTTTATAAGGACCGGTATGTCATGGCGTCAAATTCTTTTTTCATTGCGGGCATATGGAGGACGCGAATGATTTTCCTTTTTTCATGACTCCAATAAATAATGGACTGTTTCTCCCGGTTATGTAGTAAAATATGTTTACCATGCGGGCGAAGGTCCGAAGCCTTTGGTATTTTATAGACTTGCCGCTCCCCAGTCTGCACATTGTAATAGACGAGTTGGTTGGCGGAACCTTTTGCCATATCCAATCCATGCAGGATGATATGCCCGTCATATAAAAACATTTGCCGCGGTGCAATATCTAGCGGACTTTCTTCAAGCAAATGACCTTCCCAATCTAATTTAATGAGCTTTCCTTTACAACCTGTCTGTATATCGCTAAATGAGATATATAAAGCTTTTCCGCAACATATGATCCCTGTGGGGAATAAGCCCGTCCCTAGATCCAGAGCCTTTTTACGATTCCTGTCAACAATATATAAAACCGCTTCGTTAATATCTGTCAGATAGCTGGTGATAAAGAGGGCTTCACCGGCACCATCTAAATCCCATAAAAATCCGTCGACGGTCCATTGATCTTCTAAACTCAGAGTTTGTTTGGAAAATTTATAAATATGAGATGACGCTTCAATTCCTTCACAGGCAATGATGATCCATCGCTCGAATTCGTATAATACTGGTTTACCTTGTACTACGAGCTTTTTTAGAATAGCACCTTTTGCGTCAAAGATGAAAATTTGTGTCGTCTCTTTCCCGTCCACTGCCTTTTCCGAAAACCAATATCGCCCTTCACTGTCGATCAAAAATTGTTCAAATGTCAACTGACCGTAAGCGGCATATGGTATGTGGCGGCTTAAATCATAGATGAAACGAACCGGCCACTTAATTTGCCCTGCCTCACGGTTCTTGTCTGACTCCAGTAAAATACTCATTCTCTTTTCCATGCTCGGCTGTCCTCCTCTGGTTAAATTTTTCTCGGGGATCGGTTTTTTCCGATAAACAATAAATGATTAACGAGTACTTTTTCTAAAATTGGGGAACGATTCTCTCTAAAAAGTTTCTATTAACATTCACAATGTTCTGTTTTACAATGAAAATAAAGGAAGGTTTTTTTTTGCTCCTTCATAGTTTAATGATAACAGATTCGTGGGTCTCTTTTATTGGGAAAATAGTATGACTGGGTACTCGCTGAGTGGGAAAAATAACGGCCATTTTTCCCAACACGAAGGAAGGGATATCATGATCGGAACCCGCATTCGCTATTACCGAAAATTAAGCGGCTATACGCTTGAAACATTATCTGAAGGCATTTGCTCGGTGTCCTATCTCAGTAAAATTGAGAATGGCGGCAACTCGAGCGATGACATCATCATTCATCTTTGCAAACGCCTAGGCATTTCCTACTCTGCCATCGACGAAAGCGCTATAGTCGAGAAATTGAAAACAGAGATGGATGAATGGTATCGGGTTCTCGTAAGCTATGAAGAGCCTGAGTCATTGGAGAAAAGACGAGCGTCCATTGAGGAGGAAATTACAAATTCGGGCGTTGAGGAACCTTTAATCCATTTACGGTTTCATTTGTTTACGCTTCGTTATCGTCTTTACCAGAATGATTTAACCGAATCTGAAAAGTTAATCAAACATTTAAGTTCATTTAAAGAAATTTTTGATTCGGAACTCGAATACTATTATTATCATTTCTGCGGCATATATTATAATATTTTAAATAACTATAGCAAGGCACTCCAATTCCTGAAACAAGCCGAAGAAATGTTAAAAATGCTTTCCCATACGGAAACCGAAGAAGCGCATCTTCATTATCAATTTGCCAATTTGTATGCCAAATTTTTTCGCATATCCGATAGTATGAATTATGCAGAGAAGGCCTTAGCGATTTTCAATAAAGATTATAATGTGACGCGCATCTCCGATTGCCAAACGATTCTCGGTCTTTGTAATAGCGAAATTAAAAACTATATGAAAGCGGAATATCACTACGGACAGGCATTAAAATTCGCCAAACTGCTCAATGATCCAATCAGGCTCGGCGTCATCTATCATAATCTCGGATTTGTTAAAAATGGCACCGGACAATCCGAGGAGGCAATAAGTTATTATAAACAAGCCTTGGATTATAAAGGGCGTCTAAAAAACTACGACGCATCTAAAGTTAAAACAATGTATCTTTTGGCAAAAGAATATATGAGTATAAATCAAAAAGAAGATTGCCTCGAAACGATCCGTCAAGGCCTTGAGTTAGCTGAGCCTCTGGACGATAAAGAGTATTATTTCCAACTAAAACTATTGGAATATGAGATTAAAAAAATAAAAGACGCTGCTTTTGAAAACCTAATTGCCAATGAAGCTATCCCGTATTTCAGGAAAATGGAAAGATGGGATCGCGTTGCCGATCTTGCGGAAAACCTCGCCGATTATTACTTTCAAATGAAATATTATAAGCGAGCCAGTGAAATGTACCGCATTGCCAATAACGCCCGCAAACGACTAAGTTAAAAGGAGGACCGGAGAAGACATGTGCCGATTCATTCAAGTAAAAAGGCGCTTACAAAAAAGTGATGGCGAAGTGCCACCTGCCGGTTTACCCAATACATACTGAAGCTCGCGTCCTTGCCAAGGAGCCCCTGTTATGATATAAAATCAATAGTATTTATTGGTTTTTTATTAACCGCATGAGGGTTCACGAGATCTATGTGCGATGACAGAAAGGAGATTGACCATGGCCTTTGTCATTACTTCGCCTTGCCGTAATGAAAAAGCAGCCGAATGCGTGGAAACATGCCCGGTTGACTGCATTCACGAAGGGGAAGACCAATATTATATCGACCCGGATGTTTGCATCGATTGCGGTGCCTGCGAAGCCGTCTGTCCGGTCGAAGCCATTTATCCGGAAGAAGAAGTCCCAGAAGAAGAACAAATTTACATTCAGCTCAATCGGGATTTCTTTAAATAAAAGTATCTTAGCTCTGATAATGGAAACTTGGCTCTGCCCAAGCCTATTAGGCGAAGGCGGAGCCTTAGTTGCTCTTATGCTGGCTTGATAAATGATATACTTTCCTACCAGTATAAAAAGACAGGCGCCCCGTTTGGGTGAACGCCTGTTTTTTTATTAGCTTTCTTCTTTTGTATCACAACTGCCAACGCCTTTTAAAAATCCAAATAACGCCGATAAGACTCGGTTAACGTCTGGATCTTTGAACAACCTTAACAAGTCATAGAACGTCATCATGTGATCGCTTTCCGCTGCTGTGATGGCCTTTTCGATCCCTCTATTCACGCGCTCGGCTAATCCTTCCAGTTTCTCAGCTTCAATACGGCTGATCAATGTTCCAAGACTTAAAAGGTGGGAAAGAGCCGCGCTTGTACTTGGTTTGTTTAATTCATGCATAACGACGCCAAGAATTTCGTCGCCTTTGCCGACAAGGCCGTTTAATAACGCCAAGATCCCGCGCTCATCCAACTTTTCAACGAGTTCAATCAGCGCTTCCAATGAGGCTTTTCTCTCCAACAGTAAATCCAATAATTCATTTTTACCGGTCTCTCGAGCCATTTCCTGATCGACCGGCTTTCGCTCAATGACATTGGTTGGTTTAGCCACGGCCCATCAGCTCCTTCTTGTGCATGACCAATTCTCCTGGGAAGATATAATCTGGACGCGCCCATTTTCGCTCTACTTCAACACCTGCTTGCGGTGTCCGTTTCCCGTTCCGATGGTTGTTAGCAGGTAAGGGGCTTTCCCCTTCAACGGATAACACTTCCATGCGCACGGCTGTATCTTTATAGGCGGGGGTATCCGTATCCTTATCAACTTCCCCCGATGTCAAACGGTTAATGGCCGCCTCACCGTTATCATTCATCGGGATATAAATTTCATTGCCGCGCACGCGGTCTGTGACGACCACTTTTCCTTTGGCAGCGCCATAGGCAGAGACAAGCCGAACCGTAGACCCTGTTTTAATTCCGCGTTCTTCTGCAAGTTCAGGGGAAACTTCGAAGAAAACGCTTGGGGTTTTTCGGGTGATCCCTTCTGATTTATACGTTAAATTCCCTTCATGGAAGTGTTCCAATATCCTTCCGTTATTGACGTGCAGATCATAAACCTCACTCGTTCCCGTCGGTTCCGTCCAATCCACGGGGTAGAGTCGAGCGAAGCCGTCCGGAAAATTAAAACGTTCGGTATAGAGGAGCGGCTCATCACGACCATCGGCATGAACCGGCCAGTGCAAGCTTTGGTACCCTTCCAGCCGTTCATAAGTCACCCCGGCAAACATCGGTGTCAAGCGAGCCGCTTCCGCCATAATTTCAGAAGGATGCGTGTAATGCCAGTCAGCACCTAACCGATTCGCTACGAGCTGAAGGATTTCCCAGTCAGGTTTGGCTTCACCCAATGGCGGGAGCACTTGATACAATCTTTGAATGCGCCGTTCGGTATTTGTAAAAGTGCCTTCTTTCTCCAAACTTGGGCAAGCCGGTAAAACGACATCGGCATACTGCGCCGTTTTTGTTAAAAAGAGATCCTGAACAACAAAAAACTCCAACTTTTCATAGGCCGCCTGGACATAATTGATGTTCGAGTCGACGACGCCCATATCTTCACCAATTAAAAATAAAGCCTTCAAGCGTCCAAGATGAATGGCATCAACCATTTGGTGGTTATTTAAACCCGGCTCAGCTGGTAAGGTTTTCCCCCAAGCCGCTTCAAATTTGGCACGAATTTCTGGGTCACTGACCGACTGATACCCCGGAAAATTATTCGGCATGCTACCAAAATCGCTGCAACCTTGAACGTTGTTATGGCCGCGCAATGGATAGGCGCCTGTTCCCCGCCGCATGTAGTTTCCTGTTACAAGCAAGAGGTTCGATATGGCTGTTGAAGTATCGCTTCCTCCTTTTTGTTGCGTGACGCCCATCGCCCAACAAATACAAACAGAACCGGCGCGATGAATTTCTTCTGCCACTTGAATAAGGGTTTCTTTGGATAGTCCGGTCATCTTTTCGGCATATTCCAATGTAAATTTATCCAAGCTTGCCTTATATGTTTCAACGTCTTTTACCCATTTATCCAAAAACTCGCGGTTCTCCCATCCTTGATCAAAAATGTACTTCGTCACAGCTGAAAGCCATACTAGGTCTGTTCCCGGCTTCGGACGAAGGAAGAGATCGGCGCGCTCAGCCATCTCGTGTTTCCTTAAATCCGCAACGATGAGCCGTTGTCCGCGCAATTTGTGGGCACGCTTAATTTTTGCCGCAAGAACTGGATGTGATTCGGCTGTATTGGAACCAATCGTGATGACTAAATCGGCTGCTTCCAAATCCGCCATCGTTCCTGAGTCACCGCCGTAGCCGACGGTTCGGAAAAGGCCGACGGTGGCTGGCGCCTGACAATATCGCGAGCAGTTGTCCACGTTATTGGTGCCGACGACGGCTCTCGCCAATTTCTGCATGAGGTACGATTCTTCATTTGTCGCTTTGGACGAAGAGATAAACCCAATGGCATCCGGCCCGTTTTTAGCGATAATGGCCTTTAATCGCTCCTCAATGACATCCAATGCTTCTTCCCATGAGGCCTCATGAAAAACATTCCCTCTGCGAATAAGCGGTTTTGTCAGGCGCTCTTCGCTGTTGACATAATCCCAGCCGAATTTACCTTTAACGCATGAGGCAATACCGTTTGCCGGTGATTCCGGACGCGGCTCGACTTTTAAAATTTTCCGCCCTTTCGTCCAGACATCAAAGGAACAACCAACCCCGCAATATGTGCAAACTGTTTTCGTTTTCTTAATGCGCTCTTCGCGCATCATGGCTTCGGCATTGGAAACGGCCATAATAGCGCCATAACCCTTTTCGACTTTTTTCGTTAGATCGATCATATTGCGTAACGTGGATGGTTGGATGCCGGTGAGATATCCGGCTTCTCCGAGCATCGACTTTTCCATTAATGCATTACATGGGCATACCGTGACGCATTGGCCGCAGTTCACACAGGACGATTGGTCAATGGAGGTTGCGCCATCCCACAGAACACGAGGCCGTTCAAGCGACCAGTCGATCGTTAACGTTTCATTAACTTGAACATTTTGGCAGGCCTCTACACAACGTCCACAGGCGATGCATTGGTCAGGGTCATAGCGGTAAAACGATCCCGAATAATCCGCTTCATATGGCTTCGGCTGAAACGGTTCATCTTGGTGGTCGATTTCCATTGATAATACGGTATTATGCACCGTGCAGTCGCCATTGTTGTTGTCGCAGACCGTACAATAAAGTTCATGATTGACCAAGATGCGGTTCATAGCGATCCTTTGTGCCTCTTGAGCTTGCTTCACATCGGTTAGAACGACCATGCCCGGTTCAACGCTCTTGCCGCAAGCGCGAACCAACTTCCCATCGACTTCTACAATGCACGTGTCACAAGTTTGTAGCGGGCCAAGACTTTCATGATAACAAATGGCTGGCACTTCATGACCGGCTGCTTTTAAAACTTTAAGCAGATTTTCTCCGGCTTTCGCTTTTAAAACGCTTCCATTAACGTTAATGATGACTTCTTTTGCCATGTTGTCCCTCCTCATCCCATTGTCATTCTTTCCGACTCCCATGCCGACGAGTTTCGCCTTTCCGCTGACATCTAATTTTACTTCATTATAACACTTGCAGGAATTTTCATAAAACGTCTTCCCAGCAATGTTTACAGTATTTAAGAAGATCGCGGTGATAAAAAAATAAAAGGGATGCTTTTAGACCTTGTCCGGTCAACATCCCATTAAAATTTGTTAAGATACTGATTGTATTCATAATAGTGTTTTAATACATTTTCACCGTAAAAATAACAAACACCAAGTACAACAGCGAGAAGGACGTAGGCTATAAAGACAATGAGTCGTGTTTTTGGTTTGGCGTCATAATATTTGTTTATATGTTCCATCCGGTTCTGGAGCTCTCGAATTTGCCTTTTTTCATCGTTAATCAGATAATCGAAATCGCTCGGTTCAGTGATTCGGTCCAGTTTCGATACCCAAGTTGACAGCTCACTGATCAAAATGGCGAGGCGCCTTTTTTCCAACTTTGCTTGATCTTCCACGAACGGGAAAAACCAAGATTTCATTTGAGCTTTTTTATCTTCAGCCTGCATCTTTCTTTGATTCAATTCGCGCTGAATATAAGCGCGCATGACTTCATTTACCGGTGGTGGTCCATCTTCTTCATCCTGAATGTAATACGTATAAAATAGATCTTCTCGATAGCCTTCGACCGTTTGCATTAACTCTTCCTTAATGGACATCTCCGCTTGAATGGTTTTGATATCCAAGTCTTCCCGAACGCGTCGCCACCATGAAAAAAAGCCGATGATGAGGATAAGAATGATGAGGGCGGACGGATAAAAATACGCAAAGACCACAAGACTGATTAACCCCAACAGCCATAAGTGCGGAGACAGCACACCCACGATGCGGCCGCCGTCCAGAGGGGAAGCCGGCATCAAGTTAAAAAGATTAATCATAGCACCGAGCATGATGACTAAAGCCCAGAATGGTTGGTGCGTGCTAAAGAACAACAAAAAGGCGGGAATAATCGAAATTAATCCGGCAAGGGGGCCGCCGTAGGCGAGGTAGCTTTCCGTTGCCGCGTCCTTCGGTTGTTCTTTCATTGAAATCACTGCGCCAAAAAACGGGATGAAAATGGCTGGAGAGGTTTTTATGCCTTTTTGCCGTGCCGCAACCAGATGTCCCATTTCATGGACAAAAATTAAATAAACGATGGCCACGGCGAATTTCCAGCCATACACCGCCGCCCAAAAGCCAAGAGAAATAATCAAGCTGATGAACGTTCCCCCGAATTTCGTAAATTTTAAAAGCGCTAAAACCCACTTCAGTTTTGATAAAATCAGAAGACCGAGCGCGACAATCACACCACCGGTTTTTCCTTTTTTTATTTTCATTGAATCAATCACAATCCTTTTGAAAGTGATGGTCTGTCTAAATATCCGAAAACGCTGTGCCTGACTGCGATTTTGACAATCACAGCTGCATTGGGAACCGAGTATTGTAATCCATATAAATGCAGTATCCCATCTCCACCTCATAAAAAAGTGTCTACTAGTCATTATATTAGCAAAAAACGGTAAGAGCAGTAAAAATATTATAAAAAAAGGCATGTTTACGTTAGGTCGGTGTGGGTGTCTTGCGCTCTCGCGTTCCAATTAGGAATTATGTTAACGGCAAAATGGGACGCCTCTTCAGTTTGCGTCCCATTTCTCACTTATATGGCCCCGGTTGCGGGAGGTAAGATGCTTTTCTCGAAAAAGGGGGTTGTTGTCTTGTTTTATGCGGTCCATCAAAATTGATCCATTTATTCTATATATCGCGATCACGTTGCAGCGTCCCAATAAGGCAACGTCCTGCCCTACATATTATAGTATGCCTTTTGTCCCCATCCCATGTTTTATGTGTCAGTTAAAACCGAACCATTAATTCAGTATTCTCACTTTGACGGTGCGGCGCCCCCAGTTTAAAGCATCATCGAGGTCTGCCATGAACAGATCGATCCGATTGCCTTTAATGGCACCACCAGTGTCACCAGCAACCGCGTACCCGTAACCTTCGATGTATAGTTTCGTCCCTAATGGAATGACATTCGGGTCAACCGCAACGACCTTGGCATCCGGATGCGCTCGAAGGTCAATGCCCGTTGCCGTTGTCCCGGAGCAGCCCGAACAGTAAGCCGTATAAGCCGTCGCACTCATATACAGTATTTTTGACGTTGTATTTTTTAATGGCTTTCGGCTTGATAATGTTTTTACTTTTACATTGGCTTCTGAACGGGGAGCAGCCTTCGGATTTCCATGTAGTGCTTGGAAGGTTTCGGGGCCGACAATGCCGTCAATGCGGAGATCATTGGTCTTTTGAAACCTTAATACGGCAAGTCGCGTCAGCGGTCCGAATATACCGTCCAAATCCCCCTTATAATACCCAAGATGCTTCAGATGATCTTGGACATCTTTTACCCTTTCACCTCGGTCCCCGTAACTTAATAATTCTCCGTCATATTTCACATAGTGATTGAGACTAGCTTTTGTCAGCGGCCCCACAATGCCATCTGGTTTAAGATTGTGATCGTTTTGAAATTGCTTGACGGCTTTTTCAGTCGCCGGTCCAAAATACCCCGTGGGCTTCGATAACTTATAATACCCCTCACGCTTCAAAACTTTTTGTAAGTTTTTGACGGACTCATCATGCTTTCCTTTGTATAGTAAGTCGTATCCAAAATGGGCACTGGCCAAAGCCGGAAGTGACATAAAAGTGCCTGTGATGGTCGTTGCGACTGTCGCCTTTTTCAAAATCGTCCGATGAACCGCCTGCATTGTTATTCCTCCCCTTGAACAACGCGTTCTATTTCTACTAATATGAAGCAGCGTCTATACGATGACTTACAGTTATATTACAAGAGGCGACCTGCTTCTATTGCAAAACACCAATCTTTCAAGAGAGATAAGGAAAAAAAGCCGTAATATTCTTGTAACATCATCACATCTTTTTTTCGCGCGTTACGATATTCCTAATATGCCGAACGAGTTCTTTCGCTCTTTGTGCCGTGGAATGACGGCGTCTGACCATCTCCATTCCCCGCCGGGCAATGGCCTCTCTCTCCTCCTCACACTTTAAATAGTACTCTGCCCGTTCCATAAAATTGTCTTGATTGACAGCGATGAACGTTTCCCCATCGATAAAACCCAAATCGAAAAGTTCCGAACTCTCACTTGCTAAGAGCAAAGCGCCGCAAGCAAGTGACTCAAAATATTTTAAAACAGGGAGCTTTTCCACGCTGTCACAAGTCAAAAAAATTTTGGCGCGATTGAGAAGCATAGCATAGGTTTTCCCGACAAAAACACCGGGCGTTTGTTCATCAACGTTTTTATAACCCGGGTGTTTAACATAGACAAAACCGCTATGATTTTTCAACCGTTCATACATACAGTGTCGCAACGGATAAATATGGGGATAAAGCGCGCCGGACATGAGCCAGTCAATATCCTTTTCAGAACCGTAATCTTTAAAAATCGTGGTGGGGATGTGATGCGGAAGCCAAATCATTCGTTCCCGAAATTCGGGATAATACCTGTAGAAAGCATCGCGATAAATAGAGAAAAGGTAATGGATTTTTTCCTGTACATAAAACCGTTTTCGCTGCGGAATCTTATAGTGCAAATCGTGGACAATGGCGCCGCACGGAACGGGTGACAGACGTAAGTTGCGGATAAAAGGGGTATAATCGGGTTTAAAATCATTTAGTAAAATAAAGTCAGGCGTCTCTTTTAATCGGCGTAAAATATCGCGAATATCCCCATGGTCGGACCACACCATCAGTTGAGTGAGTTTCGATAACTCCTGTTGAAGATAAAAACTGCTTTTTTCAACATGCTTCGAAAAATCCTTTGTAATAAACAACAGTTTTAATGGCTTCATCTTCCAGCCCTCTTTTATAAACAATGTACCAAGGATCGGTGGTTATGGATGGATGCTTTTCCCCTGAGGTATCCCGATTAGACATATCATAGGCTGATTCACCTTGTGGCATCTTTCACCTATACTCATTGGCGAAATAACTTTGTTTTTCGAATGGAAAAAGCCGACCCATACCATGAGTCAGCCTTAAGATTATAGATCGTAATGGGCGAAATGGTCGGTATCAAGGTAAACAATGTGACGCAAGGGGACGATGACATTGGAAATACCTGCGGAACCGGATTCATGAAAAACAGCATAATCGACTTCCACGTCTTTTACGTCAACCCCATACAGACTTTGGCCGTTGGATAAAGAAACCTCATTGATCATGACATGATGTTTTGCCAAATAGTTGAGTTTATTTCGGAGCGTCCGTCCATCGGTCGCTGGATAACTATGATGGGAAATTCTGTAGTCATTGGTAAATAAACTTCTCAAGGGTCCGACCTCCTCTAAGATCTTTATGATAGTATACCTTATTAAAAAAACAGGCAAATGGACGCGGGCAACCGACTACTCCCACTAAAATAGTTAAACACCTATAGCCTTCATTTCCTTTTAAACTGACATCCCTTGCCAAAATTCGATGTTACGTCTAAAATTGATTTATTATTTCTCCAAGTAGTCGTGGAGGGTATTATGAATCGGATCGAAATCAATTGGGTAAAGCGGAGGGTCATCCGTCTCAGCCCGCCACAAATGTTGGCATTAGGCTTTTTCGGCTTGATTATATTGGGTGGTATATTATTAAAATTACCGATCGCAACACATCACCCCATCAGCTGGCTCGATGCTTTTTTCACCTCCGCCTCAGCCATAACAGTGACATGTCTCGTCACCGTTGACACAGGCGAAACCTTTACAATATTTGGGCAAATCGTCATGCTCTGTTTAATCCAAATTGGCGGCATCGGCTTTATGAGTCTTGCCGTTTTGGTTATTATGACCTTAGGGAAAAAAATTGGATTGAAACAGCGACTCCTGATTAAAGAAGCCCTAAATCAGACGTCTGTTGGCGGAGTTATTAAACTCGTAAAACGCATACTCCTACTTGTCTTCTCTATTGAAGGAGTGGCAGTTATCTTTTTGACGATGAGATGGGCACCCGAATATGGGTTTTTCAAAGGTTTTTATTATGGCGTTTTCTACAGTGTCGCTGCCTTTAACAATGCGGGTTATTCCTTATGGCCGGATAGTTTAACCCGTTATGTCGGGGACCCGGTCGTCAATCTCGTGATCGGCTTGTTAGTCATCATTGGCGGCATTGGCTTTCCTGTGTTATCGGATTTATGGACGGCGAAAGATTTTAGATCATTATCCCTGCATACGAAAATCATGCTGACGGGCACATTAGCTTTAATAATATTTGGGACTGTGATGGTCTTTTTACTTGAATACAACAATCCTAAGACAATCGGCGCATTAAGCGGACCCGATAAATTTTGGGCTGCCTTTTTTCAAGGGATCACGCCGAGAACAGCCGGTTTTAACACGATAGATTACAACGATATGAAAGAACCAACACTTCTTGTGACCATTTTCCTAATGTACATCGGCGCAGGCAGCGCTTCTGCTGGCGGCGGCATCAAAGTGACAACGTTTATCGTCATCCTTTTATCTGTTATAGCCTTTATTACCGGAAAAAGTGACCCCATCATATTCGGGCGGCGCATCAAAAGGGAAATCTTATCCAAAGCACTCGCCATCTTTGTCATCAGTCAAACGCTTATTTTTATCGCGGTCTTTATTTTAATGATTACAGAAAACGCGCCATTTCTTGAAGTGTTGTTCGAAGTCGTATCCGCATTCGGCACCACAGGTCTGACATTGGGGTTAACGTCACATCTCACCACCATTGGAAAACTTGTCATTATGATTGTTATGTATTGCGGCCTCATCGGGCCTTTGACGATCTTCTTCAGTTTGTCACAAAGACAGCCAAGTAAAATTCAGTACCCCAGTGGGGATATTCTCACAGGCTAAAAGGCCATTCCGGTGGCTATTCGTAAAAGGGTATCCCGCTTCTTTGTCTTGACGGTTATTTAATAGTTTTATAAACTGACTACAAAATGACAATTTTGGAGAGAGCAATGAGGTGACCTCATGGGCAAAAAGAGGACAAGGCAGCCATCTACCACCAAGAAAAAAGCGGGTAAACCCCCTATTCTCTTCTATACCATCCTTGCGATCGTGATTGTCTGTTTAATTGGCCTCGGTGTCTATGCCAAAACGGCACAAGAAAAAGCGAATGAACCAAAACCTGTAAAAATTGACACGACGGGTCAGCCTTTTCTTGGCAAAGCATCGGCACCGGTCACGATCGTTGAATTCGGGGATTACAAATGCCCTTATTGTAAACAATTTACAAAATCTTATGTTCCTAAGATTAAAAAGGATTTGGTTGATTCGGGAAAAGCTAAGTTTTACTTCATTAACTTCCCGTTCATCTACGATGATTCCAAGCGTTCTGCGGAGTTTGCCGAAACGGTTTATCATGAACTCGGGACGGATGCTTACTGGAAATTCCACGAAGCTCTCTATGCGGCACAACCTGATGGCCAGCAATACGAGAAAAAAGATGTTTATACCGAAGACTTCTTGACGAATTTGCTTAAGAAAAATGCAAGTGAAGAGCAAGTGAAAAAAGTACTGGATGCCTTCCACAAACATCAATATACAAATGAAGTGGATAAAGACATCGCCATTGCCGATAAGGCGGGAATCTTCCAAACACCGTCTGTGTTTATCAATGGGAAACTTTTTGACGTCAACGCCAACACTTACGATGACTTCAAAAAAGCCGTGGAAAAAGCGGCAAAATAAAGAGAGCCGGACAATGGCTCTCTTTTTTTGCATATCGATTCCTCTCAAAACTGGTTTTACCTATTTTTTCTTTTTATTTTTCTTTCGTTTGGCCTTTTGTGCTTGCACCGAGGCTTGGCCGTGCCGTTTTCGCCGTTTTATGGCGCGTAAAATCAAGATGATAAGTAGGATCAGGATGATCGCAGCCAACGCCGTAACCACCCAGACCCATGCCGGGGTATGGGCTTTCCCAACCTTCCAAGTCGTCTCCATCGTATCTGTGCCGTTTTTGCCGAGGGAGGGATCTGCGGCAATCGCCATGAGATGGACCTTCCAGGTTCCAGCCGTTGGCAATTTAATCGTACCTTGATAAAAGCCGTTTTTTGTTAGTGATAAAGGCGCTTGACGCGTGTCTTTGCCTTTTGTAAAAAACGCATACACCATCGCATGATCTTCATCTTTCAAAGTTTGAGTGGGATGGTCGATTTCATCTCTTTGCACATGAACGCGTATCCTAATCGGTTTACCAGCGACTTTTGGATCTAAGTTTTGAAAACTGGTTATGACGATTTCACTTTTCGGGTTCGCTTCTGCTGCAACATGCCTTGCAGGTTCAAGAACGGTAAAACCGATGACAATGAAAAAACCACAAATCACAGTCAGCCATTTCTGCATGTTACTCAACCTCATCATTCTTTCTCATATCGATGATAATGGCAACGGTGATCAGGATAAAAGCTGTAAGTGCCAACATTGGGATGGTGATAAAGCCAAACCAATTGATATATTGCCCGCTGCACGGCACGCCAACCGTACACATCCCTTTAAAAACCCCAAATTTTTGTTCTGAGATATGAAGAATGGAAATTAATCCGCCGACGATGGTGAATGGTAATACATATGCGGCTATTTTGCGCTCGTTTCGAAAGCAAGCGACGCCAAGAATGACTGTTAGCGGATACATACAAATTCTTTGGAACCAGCATAATTTGCAAGGTTCAAATCCCGCGATTTCACTAAAATAAAGACTGCCGAGCGTCGCTACAAGGGATACCACCCAAGCAAAATATAATCGTTTATTGATCATTGTTCTTCTCACCCATCGCTTGTTGAATCGCTTTCCTTAATTGACTGTAGTCAAAAGTATCTTGAGCCGACAGCATTTTTCCATTGATAAAAATGGTGGGTGTCCCATTCACCCCGGCGGCTTGTCCCATCTCGACATCCGTTTTGATATTATTGACATAAGTGCCTTGCTCAAGAGCGTCTTTAAATTGACTAACATCTAAATGGGAAACTGCTTCTTCGGCAAGCTTAAGGAGCAATTCATCCGTCACCCAAGATTCTGTTTCTGGACCTTGGTTTTTATAAAGCAGATGATGGAACGTCCAAAAACGATCCGGATACATAGCGAAAATGGCTTCTGCGGCATTGGCGGCCTTTACTGAATCCTGGGCAACAATGGTATAATTCATAAAATAATATTGGACTTTGCCCGTATCGATAAAATCTTTTTTAAGCTTCGGAAAGATCGTCATTTCGAATTGATGGCAATAAATACATTTATAATCGCCAAATTCTGCGATTTTCACGGGTGCTTCTTTCTTTCCCATCATTGGCTGCCCTGTATAGTTAATCCGGGAGACCGTATTTTCTTGCGACTTGCCGCCAGGAGCCATCTGCTCGGATTTTTTTTGATCGAGCTTGACTTCTTGGGATGGTGTGGCACTCTTATTTTGAAAAACAGCCCCCACAATGAGGGAGGCGATCAGGCACACCGCAATCGTTGCCGTCATCACCACCCATATTTGTCTCTTCTTTTTCTTCGGAAAGTGATTGTTTGACATGCACCCACTCCTCGGCCTTTTCTGTTAAAATCATTCTAGAAGTCTATCTTGTTTTTCCTTATTTTATCATATAGGTTTTTTAAAAGGGCGGCAATTTTGCAAAGGGGTTGTGTCAATTTGAAGCAAATCATGGGACCACTATTTCTATCACTTGCTGCAACTATTTGGGGTGGGATGTATGTCGCAAGCAAATTTGCCTTCTCCGCTGTCCCTCCCATGACCATGCTTTTTTTGCGCTATGTCATCGCTGGCATTATTTTAACTGGCGTTTGCTTTGGATGTGGACAACTAAAAATGACGTTAAAAGGATGGGGCTACCTCGCTCAAATTGGAGCCATCGGCTATTTTGCCTCTATCAGTGCCCAATTTATCGGTACCGATTTAGCCAATGCTCATCTCGGGTCGCTTGTCACCACTTTATCGCCGATGTTTCTCTCTCTATTTGCTGTCATGCTTTTGAAAGAAAAGATGACGAAAAAGCAACTTGTCATGTTCGCCATAGCCATCGTCGGCGTCATCATCATCATCGGGGCTCCGAAAGATGGAGAGTCACACATTCTCGGTATTTTTGTCTTGCTGTTAGCGGCGGTCACTTGGGGGTATTATTCCGTCGTCGTCAAACAAGCGGCGATATACTATACTCCGCTGCAAATGACAACGGCGGGAATATGGATCGCCTGCTTTTTATCGCTTCCCTTTGCTTGTGCCCAGTGGGACAAATGGCCGCATCACGTATTACTTGAACCTGCCATTTTCTTTAGCATCCTTTATATCAGCGTCATCTCAACAGCTTGCGCCTTTTTTGCCTGGAATATCGGCCTAAAACTCACACCTAGCCATCATGCCGGTTTATACTTTTTTCTACAACCGGTCGTCGGTTCATTTTTCGGATGGCTTTTTCTCGGAGAAAAACTCGGTATATCGTTTTTCATTGGGAGCTTACTCATTCTTCTCTCTGTCGGTATTAGCGAATATAAAAAAGAATCCCCAAACTTGGAGATTCCTTCTGAAAAAACTTCCTTATGACAACTGCATCGGCGGCAAGTGTCTTTCTTTCCCCCGGCTTTCATCATATAACGCGCTAACAGTGACAAATTGAAAGCGGTCGTAGACGTCTTTCAGCACTTCTTGCAAGGCATCGAGCATGATCTCAGGGGCGCCTTCATCGGCCCCCGGCGTTTGATCATTGTCATGTAGCACAATGATCGCACCATCTCGGATGCTTTGGCGGATGCGTGACTCAAGCCGCTTTCGTCCAACCTTTTTATTCCAGTCCCCTAAAATGTGCGTCCAGATCACAAGGACGTAAGGGCGGCGCGACCAGCTGCTGAACACATTTAAATGCCCCCAAGGCGGTCGGTAAAAACGGGGAGATTGGCCTGTGATTTTTTCGATTACCGCTGCTGTTTTCCTTACTTCGCGGCGGGAGGCAAATGGCGTCAAGAGCCAATTACTCGTATGTCTGTAATGGTGAATCCCTACTTCATGGCCTTCGGAAACCATCCGTTTCAACAGCTCGGGATGCGCTTCGGCGAAGGAACCTACGACGAAAAACGTCGCTTGCACATGATACTTTTTTAACAAATCTAAAAGTCTTGGTGTATAGAGCGGATGAGGACCATCGTCGAACGTTAAGGCGATTTTCCCATTCACGTCGCATCGATTAAAAACCCCGATCGATAACCCTCTCATAAAGACTGTTGGCAACAAACTATATAATATGAAAAAGATTGCAATCACACAGATAGCTATTAATAGTATCATCATCTTAAGCGCCTCTATTTTTAGAAAGAATAGCTGCCCCTTTAGCAGGCAGGTTGGATCAATGCTTTTTTCGCTGAACATTCACCCATACTTCATCGTCTTTTTAATGAAAAAGATTTTTTAAATCTTACTGGAAATTGGGGAATCACATGTTACAACATTTTCAAGAATTTATAGCCACTTATGGTGATGCCGCGATTTTTGTCTTGGTTTTCTGCGGCATTGTCGGGATCCCGGCACCCGAAGAGTCGATGTTAGTCTTCGTCGGTCTCGCTGCTTCACAGGGCACCTTGAAATTATGGTCCGCATTGATTGCCGCCTTCTCAGGAAGCCTGACCGGGATGCTTACCGCGTACATCCTTGGGGCCGTATTGGGACACCGGATATTAGTGAAAATCGGCAAAATGATTGGTATTTCCGAAAAAAAGTGGGACAAAGCAACGACGGCCTTTAAAAAGAGAGCGTTATGGGCCGTTGCTTTCGGGTTTTTTATTCCCGGCATTCGCCAACTTAATCCGTATTTATCGGGTATCAGCCGTTTAAGGTTTCCATTATATTTCTTATCTTCGGCAGCCGGCGCCTTGTCATGGACAACAACCTTTTTATTAATAGGCTATTTTGTCGGGGACCGGTTTGTAAAGCTTTTAACCCTCACACCGCTTGCCATTGGCATAGGATGTTCCATCATACTAGCCGGCTTTGTTTTATTTGTGTTCATCCAAGTCCTTTTGTTGAGACGGCAAGCCGAATAATCATTCAGAAAAAAGGGATGACCGCCTGTTTGGTGGTCAGCCCTTTTTTATATCCATTACGCATTGCTTGAGATCGACATTTTCTTAGCATATTTCTTGATTTTGCTGACAAATCCCTTTTTCTTGTTCAACGTTTTCGTTTTACGATTGATTTCTTTACCTTCCATCAAATTGGTCATCAAAAAATTATATAATAAATTCGCCGAATCCATTTGGATTTCACTGAAATAGCGGTCAACAGCCCGCTCCCATTTCCGTCGTTCCAATTCATCGGACAAGACGCGTGAGAGTTGTTCTTCAAAATGTTCATTAGGATTCAAGCGGTAAACGAGATGGTTTTCCGTCAAATACTGCAGATTAATATCTTCTTGACCAGGCAGAGCCGAATGGATGAAAATTGGAATTCGTTTTCTCAGCGCTTCACTGACGGTAACCCCACCGGGTTTTGTAATGATTGCATCCACACGATTGTATAAATCATCCATAGCGTCCCTTGAAGCGATATAGGGAAGCGGTTCGATTTGCGGATGATTCAAGCTTTTTAACTCATTGTAAAGCTTTTCGTTTTTACCGCATAACACCGTATATTTAAAGCCATACTTAGGGTCGGTTTCCTTCACTAACCCAATGATATTCCCTAATCCGCTTGCACCGCCAGCTAATAAAATATTCTTCCCGGTCGTGCGCTCTTTCTTCGGGGAGGCGCCAAAGAAGATTTCATGAATCGGAATGCCAGTCACGAACACGCTTCTTTCACTAACCCCATATTTTTCAACCATTTGCTTTTTCGCACAACCATTTGGGACAAGGTGATAGTCTATCCCTTTTCTTCCCCAGATATCATTGATAAAAAAGTCCGTATACACATTAATGACAGGAATGTGTACGACGCCCTTCAGCTTTAAACGACTCATA
>Ga0310825_100491_pt1 | contig 34022 bp, 25 predicted proteins | sample WT_ome_9_FD_202243 | JGI IMG/M metagenome (GOLD analysis project Ga0310825, IMG submission 202243) | Sorghum-adapted microbial communities enriched on wild type (WT) sorghum from Joint BioEnergy Institute, Emeryville, California, United... ... | reverse complement strand
CCGATTTCGCGGATGCGGCCGTCGGCAAGGGCAATGATGCGGTCCGCCGCCTGGATCGTTTCGAGCTTGTGGGCGACCGTCACCGTCTGCCGGCCGGCCAGCCGCGTCTGCATCGCCCGGCCCAACGTCCGGCTGCCGGAGCGGCCGGAAGGCTACCGAATCGTGTTCGACCGGGTCACCCGCCTGCCGGCGCATGCCCGCATGAGCCGCGAAACGCAAGACGGCGCGCCACTCAATGGGACAACTGCCGGTAAGCGCTGGGGGACAAGTTCATCCACCGCTTGAACTGCTTGCTGAACTGCGACACGTCGCGGTAGCCGAGCATCTCCGAAATTTGCTCGATCGAACGGGACGGATCCTGCAGCAGCCGCTTGGCGTGGTTCAGCTTCAGCAGCGTCATGTATTGCCGCGGCGACATGCCGTAGGCCTGGCGGAACACCCGCTGGCAGTGCGCCGGCGAATAGCCCATCTGGCGGGCGAGCTTCAGCAGCGTTTTCTCCCCGTCGTGCGCGACGTCCCGCAGCACCATCCGCTCGATGCCGGCCGCCAGGCGGTCCGCCAGTTCGGCGTTGCCGGCCGGACGCACCGTCGTTTCCGGCGGAGTGCGCCGCACAAAATCGTGCAGCGCCGCGAACAGGCCGAACGCCGCTTCCAGCGCCGTTTGCCGGACGTCGGCCGCTTGGGAGGCCGCGGCGGCGACGCCGTTCTCCCGCCCGCCGGCCGCGCCTTCCTCCGGCGCGATCGCCGCCAGAAACCGCTCGACGGACGGCCGCAGGCACCGCTCCAGCGGAGAGCCGCGCGCGTACAATACGCGCGTCAGCCCGTTCAGCCGCTTCCGGAGCGGCAGGTCGTCCACCGCGAAATGCAGGCAGAAATACTCCATTTCCGCCCCTTCCGCCGCGCCCAGGCTTTCGTGCCGAACGCTGGGCAGCAGCCACAGCACGTCTCCTTTCCGCTGCAGCCATTCCCGGCCCGCCACCTTCATCCGCTGCGCGCCGTCCGTCACCACGTTGATCTCGAACATCTCGTGCTCGTGTTCCGGGTAGCGCCACGCCGCCCGCACCCGCCGCCGGTGCACGGCATACAGCCGGAACGAAAACTCGACGTCCGGCATCCACCGGTTGCCGACCACCTGGTCCATCGGATCCTCCGGCCCCAAGCTGCGCATGCGTCGCTCGCCTCCGCCCGCGTTTTGCGCCTGATTTCATTTATCATTTCATTATAGCATGCCTGTCCGTGAAATCACGTCCGTCCCCGGACCGCGGCCCGCTGCGTTTGCCCAAATCGAAGCGCGATTTGTCCATGCCCTTCTCCGGCCCGGCTTTTTATGATGAAATCGGATCCCCTCGGAAACATGGAAAAAAGGAGTCGATTGCGAATGAAAAACCGGTTTTTCAACGCCCACCATTCGCCGATCGGCGCGTACGCCAGCTTCACGCTCGGCTTTCCGGGCGCAAGCGGCGGCTTCGACCTGGAGCTGGCCCGGCCGCCCCGCGAAAACGTGTTCATCGGGGTCGAGTCGGCCGACGGCAAGGTGTGCGAGGCGTTGCCGTTTTTTGCGGCGGCGGAGGACGAGAGCAAGCGTTACGACGTGGAAAAAACGGACGACAACAGCGACAGCGACGGCAAGATCCGGGTCGTGCCGTTCCCGCGGGACCGGATCGACCGCGATTTCCGCCTGGCGACCGACACGTGGCGGGCCGGCGACCTGACGTTCACCCTGTATTCGCCGGTGCTGCCAGTGCCCGATCCGGCCACGGCCAGCGATGAAGAACTGAAGCGGGCGCTGGTGCCGGCCGTCCTCGCCGAACTGACCGTCGACAACACGCGCGGCAACCGGACGCGGCGGGCGTTCTTCGGCTACAAGGGCGGCGATCCGTACCGCTCGATGCGGCGGCTGGACGACACGGCGCCGGATCTCAAGGGGGTCGGCCAGGGGCGCCACACGGCGATCGCGTCCGTGGACCCGGGCGTCCGTTCGGCCCAGTCGTTCAGCATGGAAAACATCCTGAACAGCCGATTCACGGAAAACTGGACGTTCGGCCTCGGCACCCTCGGCGCCCTGATCATGGAGACGCCCCCCGGGGAGAAACGGACGTTCCGGTTCGCGATCTGCTTCCACCGCGCCGGCATCGTCACCACCGGGATCGACGCCTCCTATCTGTACACCCGCTGGTTCCCGGACATCGAATCGGTGGCGCGGTACGCGCTGGCGCATTTCGACGAACGGGCCGAACTGGCGCGGCAGGCCAACCGGATGATCGACGACACCGCGCTGAGCGACGACCAGAAGTTCATGATGGCCCACGCCATTCGCAGCTATTACGGCAACACGCAACTGCTCGAGGCGGACGGCAAGCCGATCTGGGTCGTCAACGAGGGCGAATACCGGATGATGAACACGTTCGACCTGACGGTCGACCAACTGTTCTACGAGCTGAAAATGAACCCGTGGACCGTCAGGAACGAGCTCGATCTGTTCGTCAGCCGGTACAGCTACCGGGACCGCGTCCGGTTCCCCGGCCAGGAGGAAACGTACGAGGGCGGCCTCAGCTTCACGCACGACATGGGCGTCGCCAACGCGTTCTCCCGTCCCGGCCATTCCGCCTACGAAATGTACGGGCTGACCGGCTGCTTCTCGCACATGACGCACGAGCAGCTCGTCAACTGGGTGCTGTGCGCGGCCGTGTACGTCGCGCAGACGAACGACCGGGCGTGGCTGAAACAGAACCTGCAGGTGATGTCCGACTGCCTGACCAGCATGCTGAACCGGGACCATCCGGATCCGGCGAAACGCAACGGCCTGATGGGCCTCGACAGCACGCGCACGATGGGCGGCGCGGAAATCACCACCTACGACAGCCTGGACGTGTCGCTCGGCCAGGCCCGCAACAACATTTACCTGGCCGGCAAATGCTGGGCCGCCTATGTGGCGATGGAGAAGCTGTTCCGCGAAGAAGGCCGGGACGACCTGGCCGCGCTGGCCGGCGAGCAGGCGGAGCGGTGCGCGCGTTCGATCGTCTCGCACATGAAGCCGGAAGGCTACATTCCCGCCGTCATCAACGAGGGGAACGACTCCCGTATCATCCCGGCCATCGAGGGACTCGTGTTCCCGTATTTCACCGGCTGTCCGGAAGCGCTGGACGAAAACGGCCGGTTCGGCGACTACATCCGCGCGCTGAAACGCCACCTGCAGACGGTGCTCGTGGAAGGCGTGTGCCTGTTCCCGGACGGCGGCTGGAAAATTTCGTCCACCAGCAACAACTCGTGGCTGAGCAAAATTTACCTGTGCCAGTTCGTCGCCCGCCATCTGCTCGGCCTGCCGTGGGACGAGAAAGGCCGGGCCGCCGACGCGGCGCACGTCGCCTGGCTGACGCATCCCGAGCTGTCGATCTGGAGCTGGAGCGACCAGATCGTCGCGGGCGAAATCACCGGCAGCAAATATTACCCGCGCGGCGTCACCAGCATTCTGTGGCTGGACGAGGCGATCGCCCGGAAATAATAAAGGCCGGTGGCAGAGACCGGGAGACGATCCTCGCCCCATCGGCACCTGACAAAAGGGCTGCACGCAGATCCGCACGGATCGCGGGCAGCCCTTTTTCCCCGTTTTAAACGGCAAGCATCGGTTCGGCGTCACTCCAGTTCCCGGTAGACAAAATAATCAAAATCGGCGTGCTTGCCCGTACCGCTCAAATCCTGGGCGCACAGCCCGACGAACGTGCCCGTGAAGCGGACGTAGTCGCCGAAATCGTCGGACAGGTGCGTGATGTCGAGGGCGTCCCCGACCGGCCGCCATTCGGCCAGGTCGACCGAGTAGTAAAATTGCGCCCGGTCGCGCTCGACGACGACGCGGAGGCCGCAGCGGGCGACCCCTTCGATGCCGATGTCCTCCTCCAGCGGCTCGTCGTACACCCCGCCCCTGGACCGAATGATGCCGAGGCATTTGCCGATCCGTTCGTCGCGGGAAATGCGCAGGTAAACGTGGTCCTTCGTGTCGTAGTACAAGATGAGACCGGCCATCTGCTGGTAATGCTCCGGCTCGAATTCCACCACGGTCTCGGCGAGAATCCGGAACGCCTGCTGCCGGCGGGCGACCAGGCTTTGCCGGTGCAGGGAAGACAGCGACTCGCGCCCGCGCAGCCGCAGGTAACCCGGCCGTTCCTGCAGCGACAGCCACGACTCGTCAACCGGCAAGCGGAGCGTGTTCCAGTGCGCGCCGAGTTCCCCGCTGTCGAAATCGTCCTTCTCCGGCGGCCGCTCGAACGGGGCCGGAGGCAGGGCCGGCGCCGGCACCTGCACCCGGGGCTCGTTGCCGCCGTCCGCCAGCCGCAGCCAGCCGTCCTCGGTCCACACGCATTTCTGGATCGCCGTCTCGCGCCCCAGCGTGCAATAGTTGTCTTTGGTCGGCCGTCCCGTCAGGTGCACCATGTACCACTCGCCGTTTTGCGTCTCCACGAGCGAGGCGTGCCCGGCTTTCTGCAGCGGGAGGTGCGGTTTCCCCGCCGACGTCAGGATCGGGTTTTGCGGATCGACTTCGTACGGTCCCTCCAGCGTCCGGGAACGGGCCATCGTCACCGCGTGATTGTACATCGTGCCGCCTTCCGCCGTCAGCAGGTAGTAGTAGCCGTTCCGTTTGTACAGGTGCGGCCCTTCCGTCCACCCCAGCTCGGTGCCCCGGAAAATGACCTTGCACGGGCCGACCAGCCTTTTCTCAACCGGCGAATATTCCTGCAGGACGATGCCGGCGAACCGGTTGCGCCCCTTGCGGTGGTCCCACAGCATGTTCACCAGCCACTTGCGCCCGTCGTCGTCGTGAAACAGCGAGGGATCGAAGCCGATGCTGTTCAGGTAAACCGGGTCGGACCACGGACCCGTGATGTCCGGCGCGGTCACGAGATAGTTGTGCGTATCCTTGTAGGCGCCCATCCGGCTTTTCACGTCCGTGAACACGAGATAAAACGTCCCGTTGTCGTAGCTCAGGCACGGCGCCCAGACGCCGCACGAATCGGGATTGCCGAGCATGTCCAGCTGGGACCTGCGGGTCAGGACATGCGTCAGCAGCCGCCAGTGCACAAGATCCCGGGAATGGTGGATCTGCACGCCCGGGAACCATTCGAACGTCGACGTCGCGATAAAATAATCGTCGCCCACCCGCAGGATGGACGGGTCCGGGTTGAAGCCCGGCAGGATCGGATTGCGAATGATCGCCATGTGGCCGACTCCTTTCCGTTACCGGTCCGCGTTTTCTGCCTTTTGCCTGCCTTTTACCTGTCCGCGTTTTCCGCCTTGCCGCCATGCTCCAACTGCCGCGTCAGGAACGTGCGAATTTCTGACCGCATCGCTTCCGTCTCCTCGTGGCCCGCGTCGCACGTAAATAACCGCCAATTGTCCGGAGCGCCGGCCGCTTCGTAAACCGCTTTCAATTCGCGGTCGAGCTTGTCCAGTCCGGCCGCGGGCACGAGCTTGTCGCGCAAGCCCGCAAGACTCAGGTGCGGGCGCGGAGCGATCAGCGCGTTGATCGAGCCGGTCGTGAACCGCTTGAGCAAGCCGGGTACAAAATAATAAAAATTGTGATGGTTGAACGCGCGCGTCTCCCGCATCGTGTCGTAATCCGCCAGGCTGCACAGGTCGACGCAGAAGCGGATCCGCTCGTCCAGCGCGGCCAGCCACCACGCCATCGTGCCGCCCATGGACATGCCCAGCGTGCCGATCCGGTCCGGATCGACATCCGGCCGTGTGCACAGATAGTCGACCGCGCGCAGGCCGTCATACACCATCATGCCCCACAGCACCTTGCCCGTCCACAGCATCTCCTTGAAAATTTCCGCTTCCGTCCGGACGGACCGCTCCCCGAATCCCCAGGCGTCGATGCCCAACGCGGCGTACCCCAAACCGGTCAACAGTTCCGCGAAAGGCGGCGTCTGCAGGTAGGCGGCGCCCTTGATCAACTCGTCCTTGCCCACATGGTAATTGCCGCCGTGGGAATGGTTGAACAGCACGACCGGCAGCTTCCCTTCGGCCCCCGCGGGACGGACGAACCACGCCGGCACGGGCTCGATGCCGTTCAGGTCGAGCACGAGCCTTTCCAGGATGTAACCTTCGGCCGGCCGTCGCTCCGCGGCCAGCGTCCGCACCGGGCCTCTTTCGTCCGGCAAATCGCCGAGCAGCTCGAGCAGGCGGGCGCGTTGCACCGCCTTCCAAGTGTCGGGCCGCACGCTTCCCCACATCCTTCCCGTTGGTGAAATCGCTCTCTTTTTCATCATAGCGCGGTTTGGCCGGGAAGAAAACGGGAAACGGTCACGGGGTCCCCGTGACCGCGTCAACTTCAACGGAACAAGCCTTAAGGCTCCCGTCAAATGCTCCAGTGGAGCCATTCCCGATGCCGTTCCTCGTCCCCGACCAGCCAGGCGGCCGTCGCCTCGATGAGCTCCCGCCGGTGCTCGCCGCGCGAGTACGTGTGGTCCGCCTGGAAAATGACCGTCTTGTCGCACCGGCTTTCGCCGCGCAGCCAGAACGTTTTCTCCAGCAGGAACGTGTAGTCCGCCGGAATGACGTCGTCCGCCGTGCCGTGGGCGAGGAACACGTCGCCGCCGAATTTCACCGCCTCCTGGAACGGCTGGTACCGCTGCAGCGATTCGAAGAACGCCGGCTTCAGCGTGTAGCCGAGATAATCCGCGGCGCCGCGCGTCACCGTCTCTTCGTACACCTGCCGCCCGACGATGCGCACGATGTCGGAAAACGGATGGCCGACCGGCGACCAGAGCACGAGCGACCTGACGCGCCGGTCCCGCACGGCCGTGAGCAGGGCGACGGCGCCCCCCAGGCTGTGCCCGAGCAGCGTGACGCGCCGCGGGTCGACGGAATCGAAGCTGAGCCCGTAATCGAGCACCGAGCGGGTTTGCGCGATCATCGAATCCAGCCCGTGCTCCCCGTATTCGCCCTCGCTCTCCCCGCAGCCGGCGAAATCGAAGCGGATGACCAGATGGCCGCCCTCGGCCAGCCGCCGCGCCGCCATCACGAACAGCCGGTCCACGCCGATGCGGCTGCCGACGAAGCCGTGGCAGACGACGACGAGCGGCCACTTTCGATCGGCGAGGCGCTCCTCGTCCAGTCGCGGATAATGGATGGTGGCGGCCAGCGACAACCGGTCGTGGCGGATGTGAAGCGGTCGTTCCATGTTCGGTGCCTCCTGTCGCGATTTTCGGTCGGTTCGCATTTTTATAATCTCATTTTTCCGATTTGATAACTATGAATAAGATGCTAGCACGCTCCCGCCGCACTGTCAACGGGGAACCGGCCATAAAATGCGGCGTCGCAGGGAACAATGAGATGGCAGATGGGCGGAAACGCGGTTCGGAACCAGGGAACGGTAAAAACGGTCAAAAGGAGCGAGGAACGATGCGCGCATTCATGCAATGGGTGACCGGACATTCGATCACCCCCTTGCTGGTCGGGGTCACGCTGCTGGCGTTAGGGTATTTGGCCGGAAAGTGGAAGCGTCTGTTTTACCGGCAGTAAGGGCCTTATTCGGCTTCGGCGGAAACGCCGGGAAGCAGGTTCGGGATTCTCTCCCGCCCCAATCGGAGGACCAGACGCCTCCATTCCCGGGCCTGATCGTCCGCCTGTTCGTCCGCAAGTTCGAACCGGGCGCCATTGAGGGTGAAATCGTCGCTCACCTGGCGGAATTGTCCTTGTTCATGCAAATGCAGCACAAACCGAAACCCGACGCTTTCCGGCAGCGTACGAACGGACGGGCGTACCCGGATGTTCCGGAGCGGCGCGACGATGGCGCGAATCGCGGCCTCGTCGGTCACGGTCAGACGGTTCCCGTCGCCGAATTGCACCTCGATGCGGTCCACGGCGGACAGGTCGCTGTTGAGCGCATCCGTGACCGACATCACCTTTTGGTCAGTCGCGGGATTCGTCTGGTTGCATCCGGAAGAAAACCAGGCGAACAGCGCAAGCAGGACGTCTGAACAAACGGAAATTCTCACGGCCATGCCCTTCGCCTCCGTCAAAAATACAGGTATTGAGCCAGCGCGCCGGCTCGCCGCCTTGTCATCCAGCCGTTTACCTCAAAAGCACAAACCACGATGAATCGGCAGATATTGGCCAACCGATGAAAACCCGTCTGTTTTGTGTAAGAAAAAAGCGAATTTCCTGAATCGCCTCTGTCCGTTCCTTTATTTACCCTTGGGAATATGACGAACGAACGAGGTGATTCCATGATCGAAATCGCTTTTCTGGAACAAAACGGTTTTCAACCTCGCATCCGCTGGGGGGAGCAACCGGATGAACATCTGGATATTTGGGAGCCGGTGACGGTGCATGATGTTCATCAGCCCGGCATCGTTGCGAATTATACGACGGTGGCCCGGATAAACGGCGCCGAGTGGCTGGCCAAAGCGGAATGGAACAGCGCGGGTTACCGGTTTACCTTGGAAGACCGGTGGGTGACGGAAGAGAACCGCATTCGCCTGCACCGCCATTTGGTCGGAATTGCGGATCCAAACGAGAAAGAAGCCGGACAAAACTCCGGTATCCAGCTGCAACTGAAAGCGGCCGTTCCGTCTTCGCCTGACGCTGTCTGGCGGTTTTGCGCGCCGGCCACGGAGTATTCCGGCGAAGCCCCGCTGACCGCTTGCCATCGGATGAACGTGTATATGGACGACCGGCTGACGTATCCGTTTATTCTCGCCTACGAGCCGGAAAGAAAACGGTATTTTACGCTGGCACGGGTGTCCTTGCCGGAAAGGACAAATCCCCCGCTTCGTACGGAAGCCAAAGAAAATCGCTATCTGCAAAAAACGGAAGTCGGTTCGGTCGGCTACGCGCAAAGGAACGGTCATGTGCTGCTGAAGGCTTGCTGGCCTTATTACGAAGGCGAACGGAGCGTCGCGCTGAACGCACGGCTCACGCCGGTATCCGCCTTTTATCCGCTGGATGAGCCGATCATCGAACAGCGGCTGGAATATGAACTGCGGTTTGGCCAAAGCGAAACGTTCGCCGACGCGGTATACGAAACGTTCCGACACTATGCCGCCGTCCATCCGCCAAAACCGTCGAATCTTCCTTTTTCTCTGGAAGACTCGATCGAATATCGCTGTGTGTCGCTGGGCCGTTGTTATCGTGAACTGGAAAACGGCGGAGCCGGTTTCTTTTTCCATTTTGACCCGCGCCATGGATACGGCTCCCAACCCTCGGGGTTTGGAACCGGCTTCAACAATATTCCGCACGAAACGTACACCCACATCTTGGAATACGGCTTTACGGGCCGCCAAATCAACGCGGCTTATACGATGGCCAAACTGTTCGGCGGGGAGTGGCTGGAAAAAGGAAAACGCGTGGTCGATTTTTTTGTGGAGCGGCTGGCGCAGCCTTCAGGTTTCCTCTATTCCCTTTACGACCTGAAACGGAACAAACCGTTTGCTTCCTTTGGCGAAAAGGACGCTCCCAAACTGCACTACATTTCGCATGGCAACATTCCCGGCAACTATTTGCGGACCATGGTCGAGCCGGCGTTCGACTTGCTGCTCGTTTACCGGTATTACGAATCGCAAGGGTGGCCGCAGCCTTCGTGGTGGGAAGCGACGAGAAGATTTGCCCGGTTCCTGCTGCGCCTGCAGAACGAGGACGGTTCGTGGTACCGGGCGTATGAACCGGACGGAACACCGCTCAAATACGGGGAAGGATTCGGTCACGACGAGGTTTCGGCCAAATCCGCCAGCTCGATTCCCATTCTTTATTTGCTGGAGATGAGCCGGGAGGACAAGGAAGACGGGCCGGCGTTCCTCAAAGCGGCGCGCAAGGCCGGTGACTTTGTGCTGAAAACGTACGTCTCCCGTGATTATTATCTGGGCGGAACGCTGGATAATCCGAATGTGGTCGACAAAGAAGCCGCGCAATACACGATGGCCGCCTTGTACGGGTTGTACAAGTTTACCGGAGAAACGCGCTATCTGGACGGCGCGGTTCGCGCGGGAAAGCTGTTTGTGACGTGGAACTACATCTGGAATGCTCCACATTTTGCGGAGACGGTTCTGGGCCGGCTGAATTTCCATACGGTCGGCACCGGAGGCATCAATTCGATTTGGGGCGGCGGTGTCGTGGATATCTATTCGCTGTTTCACATCGAAGAACTCGACCGGCTTGGCGCGGAGGCGGGGGAATCATTTTTCCGCGATATGGCCCGCTGGATCGCCATTGGCACCCAGCAAATCCTGTCCCACCCGAACGATTTGATGGGATTTGCGGACATCGGCATGCAGCCGGAAGGGTTCGGCATTTGCAACCAGGGGATCGATGAAGGCATGATCGCCAAAGGGGACATCTGGGGAACGCTCGGCTGGATTTACTCCGCGGGCATTTTCGGCCTGGGCAAATACCTGAATTACAAAGGTCTTTCGACAATCGTATAGATTATTGAACAAAATTCGACAAATTCGTGAATGTTGTTTTTCCGGTCCATTCGGTAAGGTGGACATGCAAGGCGAAATTTTCAGCAAAGGGAGGACATCAAAATGAAAATAAGATGGATGGCTGTCGCTGTCGCCTCAGTTTTGGCGTTCTGCCTCGTCCTGGCCGGTTGCGGAAGCAGGGACGCCGGCGAAACCCGTTCACCGGACGCGAGCGGTTCCGAATCGAAGAATGAATCGACCGGCGAAGTCATCGAGCTAACGATGCTCAGCAGCTGGAGTCCGGACACGGACCGAGGTCGCGCCCTTCACACCATTGTTGACAAATTCAATCAGGAAAACGCCGGAAAAATTAAAGTAACACTTGACATCAATCCGGACTGGCCATCCCTGCAGGAAAAAGTGAAAACGATGATCGCGGCGAACCAGACGCCGGACATTTTTAACTACAACTTCAACCCGAACGATTTGTCGCGTCAGCAATCCGGCAAACTGCTCGATTTTTCGCCCTATATGGACGATGAATGGAGAGCTCGGTTTTCCGAACAGGATTTGCAAACGCTGACCATCAACGGGGAACTGACTTCGATTCCGTTCGAAAAAGCCGGCATTCTGTTTTATTACAACAAGGATTTGTTCGCCCAAGCGGGCATCCGGGAATTCCCGAAAACGTGGGACGAGTTTTTTGAAGTGTGTGAACAATTGAAAGCCTCCGGGATTACGCCGATCTCGCTGATGACGTCGGACGACGCCTGGCATGCGACCAACGCCTTGAGCTATTTCGCGGCCAGCCTCGGCGGGACCGGCATCTTCGATCCGGGACAACCGCTGGATTCGCCCGAAATGGTCCAAGCCGCCAAATACCTGAAGAAGCTGTTTGCGTATACGACACCGGACGCGCTTGGCGGCAACTACGCGGTCAGTTCCAACCATTTCATTGTCGGCAATACGGCCATGATCATTGACGGTCCCTGGCTGATCGGTTCGATCCCGAAAGATATGTGGCCTTCGATCGGCATCGCCGCCAGCCCGACATTCGGCGACGGAAAAGTGCCGTACGGCTTTACCGTAACGGATACGCACACTCCCTGGGCGGCAGGGAAACAGCCGTCCAAGGAAAGGGAAGAAGCGATTGTCCAATTCATGAAATACATGACATCGGAAGAAAGCTCGAAAATCTTCACGCTGGTCGGCAATATTCTCTTGTCCACCAAAATGGAACTTACCGACGAAGAGATGGCTCAGGCCGGACCGGTGCTTGGCCAATATATTAAAATCAACAGCCAGTCCACCGAAAGTCTGGTTAACCTCGTCCGGTATCTGAAGCCTGCCGCGTCGGCGAAAATCCCTTCGCTCATTGAAGGACTGGTACTGGATGAATATACGCCGGAGGAATTCGCGAAACAGTTGCAGGAAGCCAATCAGTAAGGAAGACCGAGGGGGGATACTCCCCCCTCTCTTCCGAAAGGAGGACCGGATCGATGACGAGAAGACAGCTGGTCATGTATCTGTTTCCGGCCCTGTCATTTACCGCAGTATTTTTTATTTTCCCGATCATATTTGTCCTGTACATGGGCGTCCAGGAATGGAACGGCCTCGGTTCGTTCCGGTTTGTCGGACTGGACAACTTTTACTATTTGCTTGAGGACCCGGCCTTCCGGAAAGCGCTTGTCAATACGGTGTACTGGATTTTGGCGGGCATTCTGCTGCATACGCCTCTCGGACTTTTGCTCGCCCTGATTCTTTTCAAGAAGCCGAAAGGCTGGAAATGGTTCCGCACGTTATTCTTCTTGCCGAACGTCATTTCCACCACCGCTCTGGCGTTTCTCTGGTATTTTGTGCTGCACGTCAGCCTGGGATTGGTCAACAACCTGTTGAAATCCGCGGGGTTGGATTCGCTAACGCGGGCGTGGCTGAGCGATCCGGCGACTGCCGTTTTTGCCAATATGGTGCCTTTTGTCCTGTATGTCGGGTTTACGATGGTGGTCTTCCTGACCGAAATGTCGACCATTTCGCCGGAGTTGTACGAAGCAGCCGATATCGACGGTGCGTCGGACGTGCAAAAGGACTGGTTCATCACCATTCCGCTCGTCAAAAACGCGGTAGCCATCAATGTCATCTTTAACACCGCGTTTTGTCTTCGCATGTTTGAATATCCGTTGCTTATGACCGGAGGCGGGCCGGCCAATTCCAGCCTCAATCTGTCCCTGTACATGTACCGGGAGATGATTACCGCGAACCGATACGGCATTTCCATGGCCGCCGGCATTCTCACCATCCTGATCGGGATTCTGGCCATGCTGGCCGTATTCGGGCTTTTGCGGTTGTGGGAAAGAAGGGCGTAAACGGTGAGAGGATTCCGCTGGGTCGTCATGATTCTTTTTTCACTTGTGACGGTGGTGCCTTTCCTCTGGCTGATCCTGGCTTCATTCAAGACCAGCCGGGAACTGTTTTCCGCACCTTTCAAGATGCCGGAGCGCTGGATGTGGGACAATTACCGAACCGTTCTGGAAAGCCACCCGATACCCGGTTACTTTTTGAATTCCCTGGTGATCGCGGTCCTGTCGACCGTCATGGCCATCGCGGTTGCGACACTTGTAGCGTACGCCTTCAAGTTTACGTTCAAATTCAAAAACGGATGGTACGGACTTGTCACATTCGGCATTTTTGTGCCGACCAACGCCTTTATTGTCCCTTATTACTTTATTGTCAACTGGGTCGGTTTGTATGATTCGCTGTTCGGGGTCGCGCTTGTGTATGCCGGCGTTTCGTTGCCCCTCAGCATCATGATCATCAAGTCCTATATGGACTCGATCCAGAAGGAATTGCTGGAAGCCTCGTTTATAGACGGGGCCGGCGTGCATCGGACGTTTTTCCGGATCATTCTGCCCCTCTCGTACCCGGGAATGTCCACGGCCAGCATTTTCCTGATGATTACGGCATGGAACGAACTGCTTTTCGCTTCCTTGCTCACGCAAAGCGAAGCAACACGCACCCTGCAGGTGGCGATCCGCTTTTTCCTGACCACCTTTTCGGCGAATTATCCCGTGGCTTTTGCAGCCATGGTCATTGCGATCTTGCCGACGATTGTCATATATATCTTTTTAAGCGACAGAATTATTGGCGGATTGACGGCGGGCGCTGTGAAGTAGAACGCGGTACCGGAGGTGCCGGCATGAAAGTTCTGATTGTCGATGACGAAGTTTACATCAGGGAAGGACTGCGAACCCTCATCGATTGGTCGGAGGTCGGGTTTGACGAAGTGCTGGAAGCCAAGGACGCCATGGAGGCGATGCGGATCATCGAACAATCCCCGCCTGAACTCATTTTGACCGACATTTTCATGCCGCAAATTTCGGGTCTGGAGTTCGCCAAAAATGTGCGCTCCAAATATCCGTTTATCCGCTTTATCATTTTGACCGGCTACGAGAAGTTTGAATATGCCAAGGAAGCAATCGAAATCGGGGTTGTCAAGTATTTGGTCAAACCGATTTTCCCCGCCGAATTGAAAGAAACGGTAGCGGAAATTCGCAACGAGCTGGAAATGGAACGCCAAAGCCGAAACTGGAGCGAGTTGATGACGCGGCAGCTTGTCGAATACAAACCGATCGTGGTGGAGAAGTTTTGGGACGATTTGCTCTCCGGGGCGGTCGCTGCGCCGGACGAGATTCGGAAGCGGGCAGAAATGGCGGACATTCCCCTGGACGAGTCGTCCTATTACGGCATTGCCGTTGAAATCAACCAACTGGAAAACGTTTTTCTCCTGTACGGGGAACGAAATTTGCCGTTGGTGCGCTTCGCGATCCGGAACGTTCTCAAGGAATTGCATGCCGATACGCTTTTGCACCTGTTGGATTATTCGGACACGATCCTGGCGGGAATGATGTCGGGAACGCCCGACCGGAACGAATGGCAACGGTCGCTTGACACCGTCAAAAAGACGTTGAAAATCGACGTCAACCTGGGCATCGGCAATCCGTGCCATTCACTCTCCATGGTCAGGCAATCGTTTTTGGAAGCGCTTGACGGCGTCCGTTATCTGTCGCTAATCGGCCATTCCGGCATTCTCGACTACCGGGAGATTCCTCCCCGGGAAGAGAATCAGGTGGCCTATCCCTACAGGGAAGAAAAGGAACTTCTGGAAATGATGCAGTACCGGGATCACGTCAATTATCAGGCGGTTGAGGATTTTGTACAGAACATCATTCGGCAAAATTCTTCGCCGCAAGCGATCCGGTTGGCTTTCCTGCAATTTCTGGGTGCGGTTTACCGGAAAGCCCACGAGTTCGGCATCGATACCGTGCCGCCTTTCCTCCAAAGCGCCATGCGGTTGGAGCAGCTTTCGTCCAATCGCGAAATCAAGCAGTTTATATGCGAATTGCTGGAGGACATGATCCGCCGCAGAGGTTCGCTTCATGCCAGTTATGTGAGCCAACTGGTCAATCAGGCCAAGGTCATGATTGAGGAACATTACAACGACCCGGAACTGAGCGTGACCCGAATCGCCCAAAAACTTTGCATTTCGCCGAATTACTTGTCGCGCATCTTTCATCAGCAAACCGGAATGACTTGCGTGGAGTACATGACCAAATTTCGAATCGAAAAAGCCAAAAAAATCCTGCTGACCACCAAATACAAAAATTACGAAATCGCCGGTATGGTGGGTTACGCAAATGCCCATTACTTCAGCTTCATGTTCAAGAGATACACCGGATGCGCGCCAAGCGAATACCGCCAGCAGGCTGAAAGCCGTTTTGGTTAAGATGCGCTCAGTCCGTAGCCAGATGATGCTGTTTTTTTCCCTGCTCACGCTCGTTCCGATCTTGCTCAGCTTCGTACATGTTTATTATGTGCTGCAAAACTATCTGGAAAATAGCTACTCCCGCCAGCAAAAACAATCAATCGACAATTTGGCGTCGGATATCGACGATTGGCGAGCCAAGCGGGAAGAATTGTCGTTGCAGATATTCGGCGACCGGCATATCCAGCAATTTTTAAAGCATGACGACTTGGCGCATTCGGTTGAACAATTGCAGCGAACCAGCGAATTCCGCCAGGCGTTGCAAACCTACGTAGCGGCAAGCGATACTCCCGTTTCCGTATTTGTCGTGCACCGAAGCGGCGTGATTTACGGGGAAGGGTTGAACGGAACGATCGCCCAATATATCTGCGCGCGGTTGAAGCTGGCGGAACGCCATGCGGGTTCGCCGGTTTGGGAAAATGCCGAGCCGTTGCAACAAATCGTATTGTTCAGGCGAATCAACGACACGGAAAGCGATCTAAACCGCAGGATCGGCTATTTGTTTCTGATGTTCCACAAGGCTGATTTCGAGCGGATGATCCACCGGTATATCGTGAACGGCCGACAGGAATACGCCCTGTTTGACCTTCAGAACACGTTCCGGTTCCAGACCGACAAGGAGACGCCGGAATCGTTCATTCGGGAAATCGCGGAAAAACCGTCCCGATCGGGAAGGATACTGGCACTTGAAAAAAAGCAATATGTCACTTTTGCCGAGACGCGGCGAGGCTGGACGCTTGTTTCCTGGATTCCGAAAGGAGAAGTGCTGAAACCGGCCCGCGAACTGATTGTCGGCATTCTGTTCAGCAGCGCCTTGCTTTTGTTGTTCTCCGTTTTTATGGTGTTTTTCCTGTCCCACCGGATCACCAAACCGTTGAAGATGCTCCAGCGAAAGCTGGGGAAAATCGGCAGCGGATCGTTTGTCGTGAGCGTACCCGTTGTCCGGAATGATGAAATCGGCGAGCTGGCGATGGCGCTCAACCGCATGTCGAAAGAAATCGCGGATCTGATTCAAAAAAACAAGGAAGAGGAAAACAAACGACGTCTCCTGCAGTTGCAGACGCTGGAATACCAGATCAATCCGCATTTTCTTTACAACACGCTGGATTCCGTCAATATGCTGGCCCGCAAACACAACGACACGCTGATCGCCGACATCGTGACCTATTTGTCCCGCCTGTTCCGAATCAGTTTGAATCAGGGGCGGGAAATGATCACGGTGGAAGAAGAACTGCGACATGTGACCTATTATTTGAAAATCCAGGAAATCCGCTTTGTCGATCAGCTTTATTGGGAGATCCAGGCGGACGACAGCCTGATGCGCGTCAGGATCATCAAGTTCCTGCTGCAGCCGCTTGTCGAAAACAGCATCAATCACGGCATCCGCAAGCGCAGCGAGCCCGGATACATTTACATCCGGGTTTGGGCGGAACCGGATCATCTGGTGCTGGAGGTGGAAGACGACGGAGTCGGGATGGACGCCGAGCGGCTGGAGCAGGTGCGGCAATCCCTGAACGAATGGGGAGAGGAACACGAGCAGCATCTTGGCTTCGGACTTCGTAACGTACATCAGCGAATCAGGCTTCACTACGGCCCCGGATACGGGCTGACCATCAACAGCGAAAAGAATGGCGGCACCACGGTGACGATCCGATTGCCTTATCATCCGGAAGACCAGAAATGACAAAAATGAGGAGGAACCGTTCAGATGAAACCGTTGTTTACCCCTAAAGCGGCAAACCCGAAGTTGAAAGACGTGAAAATCGACACCCCGTTCTGGACCCACTACACCAATCTGGTTCGCCAAACGGTGATTCCCTATCAATATGACGTCCTCCACGATCGCATCCCGGATGCGGAAAAAAGCCATGCGATCCGCAATTTCCGGATTGCCGCCGGGTTGGAGGAAGGAGAATTCCACGGCATGGTGTTTCAGGACAGCGACGTCGCCAAATGGTTGGAGGCCGTGGGGTTCAGTTTGCAAACCCGTCCCGATCCGGAACTGGAACGCCTGGCCGACGAAGTGATCGATATCATTGAAAAAGCGCAGCAGCCAGACGGCTATTTGAACACGTATTTCACCATCAAGGAACCGGAAGGCCGCTGGACGAACCTGGCCGAATGTCATGAATTGTATTGCGCGGGCCACATGATCGAAGCGGCGGTCGCTTATTACGAAGCGACCGGCAAACGCAAATTGCTGGACGTCGTCTTGAAGTTCGTCGACCATATCGATTCTGTGTTCGGGCCGGAACCGGGCAAACTGAAAGGATACCCGGGACATCAGGAAATCGAGCTGGCGCTCATCAAGTTGTACCGGATAACGGGCGACCCGAAGCATTTGCGGCTCTGCAAGTATTTTCTCGAGGAGCGCGGCAAACAGCCGCATTACTTTGATCTGGAGTGGGAAAAACGGGGACGCACGAACCATTTTCCCGAAAACATCCGCAGTTACGGAAAGGAATACGCGCAATCGCACTTGCCTGTGCGGGAGCAGACGACGGCGGAAGGCCATGCGGTAAGGGCCGTATATATGTACAGTGCGATGGCCGATCTGGCGGAAGAAACCGGCGATGCGGAACTGTTCGACGTTTGCCGGAAACTGTGGGACAACATCGTCGAACGACGGATGTACATTACCGGCGGCATCGGTTCCCTGGCCGTCGGCGAACGGTTTTCGCTGGATTACGATCTTCCCAACGCCCTCGCTTATGCGGAAACTTGCGCTTCCGTCGGACTGATCTTTTTTGCCCAGCGAATGCTGCGGATCGATCCGGACAGCCGCTACGCCGACGTCATGGAAAGGGCGTTATACAACACGGTGCTCAGCGGCATGTCCCTGGACGGAACACGCTTCTTTTACGTCAATCCGCTGGAAGTGTGGCCGGAAGCGTGCGAACGCAACGCGACCCGGAGCCACGTAAAAGTGACGCGGCAAAAATGGTTCACCTGCGCCTGCTGCCCGCCCAATGTCGCCAGGCTGCTGTCTTCTTTGGGCGCCTACATCTATATGGTCAAAGGGGATACCGTATACGTCAATCTGTTTATCGGCGGTGAAGCGGAATTGCAGCCGGGAAACCGGAAAGTGAAATTGCAGCAGCGGACCCGTTTTCCCTGGGAAGGAAAAGTGGCGTTTACGGTTTCCGTGCAGGAGGAAACGCCGTTTACGCTGGCATTGCGGATCCCGGACTGGAGCAGCGGCGTTCGTGTCGCGGTTAACGGGCAAGAAGCGCAAGCCGGGCGGAAAAACGGATATGTCATGATTTCCCGCTTGTGGCGGAATGGTGATCAGGTGGAATACGAGATGGAAATGCCCGTGCTGCGCATGAAAGCCCATCCGCTTGTGCGCGAGAATGCGGGCAAAGTCGCCTTGCAGAAAGGACCGTTCGTCTACTGCCTGGAAGAAGCCGACAACGGGCGAAACCTGCATGAACTCGTGTTACCCAGGGACGCCGTTTTTCACTCCGAATTTCGTGCCGATTTTCTCGGCGGCGTTCACGTGATCACGGAGGAAGCGCTGAGAGTCGACGAGCAGGCGTGGGGCCGCGAATTGTACAAGCCGTTTGGAGATCCTGGATTTATCCGGCAAAAGGTGACGTTTATTCCCTATTATGCTTGGGCGAACCGCGAGCCGGGCGAGATGACCGTTTGGGTGAGAGAAATCTGAAGGGCGGAAACGCAACGTGTACCGCTTGGAGCTGAAAATCCGGCAGTACTTTCGCATGGATCAGGTCAACCAGAGTTTCTGGTTGGCTTTTTTTCAAGGACGTCTGATGATAGCAGTAGCAGGGAGAACATGCGTTTTTGGGGTTCCTCCGTCGTAAAACTGTTCTCCCGCTACTACCAATGACCTGTTTGAGCTGGCAGAGACAGGGGGCTCGCATCACAAGCGAAGCTATGGGGGAGCCATCGAAAGTCGAGACCTTCAGCCCCGTCCTTCACCGATGGCGCTTAACTCCGCTACGTGTCTGTTCATCCGCCGAGCGCCCTGGCGGCAATGTCGGTGCGGCAGTGCTTGCCTTCGAAACGGATTTTGTCGGCGGCGGCGTAGGCCCGCTCCCGCGCCTCCCGGATGTCGGCGCCGCGGCCGACGACGCCCAGCACGCGTCCGCCGTCGGTGACGATCCGGCCGTCCCGCTCCGCCGTTCCCGCGTGAAACACGAGCGCTTCGCGCTCCGCTTCCTCGAGCCCCTCGATCGGCAACCCTTTCGCATAGTCGCCCGGATAGCCGGCCGAGGCGAGAATGACGCAGACCGCGGCCTCGTCGCGCCAGCGGATGTCGATGTCGCCGAGCCGCCCGTTCAGCGATGCCAGGATGATGTCGACGAGGTCGGTTTCCAGCCGCGGCAGGACGACCTGGGCTTCCGGATCGCCGAAGCGGGCGTTGAATTCGATCGCTTTCGGGCCGCTGTCCGTCAGCATCAGTCCGGCGAACAGCACGCCGCGGAACGGACGGCCCTCCGCCGCCAGCGCCCGGGCGACCGGCTTCACGATCGTCTCCGCCGCTTCCTCGACGACCGCCGCCGGAATGTGCGGTAGCGGCGAATAGGTGCCCATGCCGCCGGTGTTCGGTCCCTTGTTGCCGTCAAACACCGGCTTGTGGTCCTGTGCGGGCACCATCGGCCGCACCGTCTCCCCGTCGACGAACGACAGGAGCGACTTTTCCTGGCCGGTCAGAAATTCCTCGATGACGACCCGCTCGCCGGCCGCGCCGAACGCCTTGTCCACCATCGTGCGGCGCAGCGCCAGCTCGGCTTCCCCCCGCGTACGGCAGACGGTGACGCCCTTGCCCGCGGCCAGCCCGTCCGCCTTGATCACCACCGGCACCGGCTGTTCGCGCAACCAGGCGAGCGCCGCCTCGTAATCGTTGAACGTCTCGTACCGGGCGGTCGGGATGTTGTACTTGCGCAGCAGGTTTTTCATGAAAATCTTGCTGCCTTCGATCTCCGCCGCGTTGCGCCGCGGCCCGTAGGCGGGCACCCCGGCCGCCTCAAACGCGTCGACGATGCCGGCGGCCAGCGGATCGTCCGGTCCGACGACCGCCAGGTCGATGCGGTTGTCCCGCGCGAACCGGACGAGCCGGTCGAACTCCATCTCCCCGATCGGCACCGTCTCCGCCAGCCGCGCGATGCCCGCGTTGCCGGGCGCGCAATACACCTTCTCCACCTTGGGGCTGCGCCGCAGCGCCCACACGATGGCGTGTTCCCGGCCGCCCCGGCCGATGACGAGTATGCGCAAGGACCATTCCCCTCCCGGTTCAGTGTTTGAAATGCCGCACGCCGGTGAACACCATCGCGATGCCGTTCGCGTCGGCCACGGCGATGGACTCCTCGTCGCGAATCGAGCCGCCCGGCTGGATGACGGCGGTGATGCCGGCCCTGGCGGCCAGCTCCAGCGTGTCCCCCATCGGGAAGAACGTGTCCGACGCCAGCACCGCGCCGCGCGCTTTCTCTCCCGCCTGCTCGATGGCGATGCGTGCCGCGCCGACGCGGTTCATCTGTCCCGCGCCGACGCCGATCGTCATGTTGTCGCGCGCCAGCAGGATGGCGTTCGATTTCACGTGCTTGACCACTTTCCAGGCGAACAGCAGTTGCTTCAGTTCCGCTTCGGTCGGCGCGCGGCGGGTGACGACGCGCAGGTCGGCGTCCGTCAGCGGGCGGACGTCGCTCTCCTGCACGAGCAGGCCGCCCGCAACGCTGGTGGCGAGCCACTCGGGCCCGCGCGCCGCGTCTCCGGCGTCGCCGATGCGGAGCAGACGAAGGTTCTTTTTGCGCTTCAGGATGTAGGAGCGCCTCCGGCGTGAAATCGGGCGCGATGACGATTTCCAGGAAAATGTCGTGCAGCCGCGCCGCCGTCTCTGCGCCGATGGGGCGGTTGGCCGCCACGATGCCGCCGAAAATCGACGTCGGATCGGCCTCGTACGCCTTGACGAACGCCTCGTCGATGTCACGCCCGATGCCGACGCCGCACGGGTTCATGTGCTTGACGGCGACGACGGCCGGCTCGTCGAACTCGCGGACGATCGCCAGCGCGGCGTTGGTGTCGTTGATGTTGTTGTACGACAGCTCCTTGCCGTGCAGCTGCTCCGCCGTCGTGATGTTGCCGGCCGGCGCCAGCGGCTTGCGGTAGAACGCCGCCCGCTGGTGCGGGTTTTCGCCGTAGCGCAGGTCCTGCACTTTCTCGAACGTCAGCGTCAGCTTCTCGGGCAGCGGCTCGTCCAGCGCGCGGGAGAAATAATCGGCGATCAGCGCGTCGTACGCCGCCGTGTGGCGGAACGCCTTGGCCGCCAGCCGCTTGCGGGTGTCCGGCGTCGTGTCGCCGTTTGCGCGCACTTCTTCAAGCACCTGGCCATAGTCCGCGGCGTCGGTCAGCACGGTGACGTGCGCGTGGTTTTTCGCCGCCGAGCGGATCATGGAAGGACCGCCGATGTCGATGTTTTCCACCGCGTCTTCCCAGGTCGCGTCGGGTCTGGCGATCGTCTGCGCGAACGGATACAGGTTGACGACCACCAGGTCGATGTAACGCAGGCCGAGTTCCTCCATTTGCCGCCGGTGCTCCGGTTTGTCGCGCATCGCCAGAAGGCCGGCGTGCACGGCCGGGTGCAGCGTCTTGACGCGCCCGTCGAGAATTTCCGGAAAGCCGGTGACGTCGGAAATGCCGACGACCGGTTATCATAGCATAAAAATCCCCCTGTATTTCAGCATTTTCACCAATCATCAGTTGTCGTCGACCCCCGGTTTCTTTGCACAACCGGAGGCCGTCGATAAACTGGAATTATTTGTATCCTAGTGGAACACTTTCGCGTTACGAGCTCCGCCATTCATTTTCCAATATCATTCTGGAAGCGACACATCCGTTCGATAAACCGAAGGAAATCCACATGGTGTTTATGATCTTTCATTTTACGATCTTTCATTTTACGATCTTTCTCTTATCCACACCAACATTTCGCCCGGAACCCGGTTATCCCAATAAAAATACGGAATCATTCGGATCCTCAACGTCTCCGTTTTCTTTTCCCCATAGCTGTAGAGTTGCCTGTCTTCCACTGAAAAACGGACCGCCGTTCCGTAAATAGCTGGAATCCCGTCGGGTTGTCCATCCGAGACGACCGTCAGTTCGGCGTCTTTGAGCAGGTACAAACCGTCGAGATCTTTTCCGTTGTCTGCTTCTTCCAAACAGTAAATGACCGGTCCGCGCTGAATCGCGACGCGTCCCCGGTTTTCTTTCACCGACGGATGTGCATACACACGTTCAACCGGCATATCGAAAATCCATTGGATCTCGTCGCCGGGAGCCCATTGCCGTCTGAGCGCAACGTACCCTTTCGCCGCTTGTACGGAGACGGACTGTCCGTTCACCTTGAGTTCGGCCTGTTTGCACCAGCCCGGCAAACGGAGTTTGACGGTCAAGTCCGCCGGTCGCTCCGGCGTCACCTGCACGGTCACCTTGCCATCCCAGGGATAATCGGTGATCTGCCTCACCCGGACAGATCCCCCCGCAGTCTGAATTTCCGTTGAACTTTGGATGTACTGGTGCACGATTAATTCGTCGTCACCGGCCGAGTACAGATATTCCCCAATCGTAGACAACAGTCGGCTCAAGTTGGCCGGGCAACAAGAAACGTCGAACCATTCCCTGCGATGGTGATTGCCCTTGCTGGCCAGCGGATTGTCGTAGAAAAACTTCTTCCCGTCTTCGGAAACGCCGCTGATCACACTATTGTAAAGCGCGCGTTCAATGATATCCGAAAACTGCCCATCAAGGTCGGCATGCAAAAGCCGATGGTTCCAGAAGACGAAGCCGACCGCCGCGCAGGTTTCGCAATAAGCCGTTTCGTTCGGCAGGTCGTAATCCTCCGTAAACCCTTCGTTCAAATGGGAAGAACCGATGCCTGCGGTCACATACATCCGGGTCTCGGTCAAATGGCGCCACAGTTCCTTGCAGGCTGTAAGTAAACTTTCGTCGCGGGTTTCCAACGCCAGATCGACCATCGCGCTGTAAAGATACATGGCGCGGACGGCATGCCCCGTTACGCGGGTTTGTTCACGGACCGGCGCGTGAGATTGATTGTATTCATGCGTATAAGTCCGGCCGGGTTCGCGGAAATACGCGTCGAAATAGGAATCGGCGCCGCCCCTGACTTCCCGCTCGACGTCGAAATAATTGGGCGACTTGCCGCGCTCGTCCACGAAAAATCGGCTCAATTCCAGATATTTTGGTTCTTGCGTCGCTCTGTATAGTCGGATCAGCGCCAGCTCGATTTCCGGATGGCCGCAGTAACCCGGTTTTTGCCCCGGATTCGGCCCGAATACCGTGGCGATATGGTCCGCGTAACGGCACATCGCGTCGAGCAGCTTGCGTTTGCCGGTCACCTGGTAATGGGCTACGGCGGCTTCCATCATATGGCCCGCGCAATACAGCTCATGGGCATCGCGCAGGTCGGTCCACCGTTTTTCCGGTTCAACAACTGTAAAATACGTATTCAAGTACCCGTCGGGTTGCTGCGCGGATACGACCAGATCGATGGTCTGGTCAATCAGCCTGTCCAGATTCTCATCGTAATGGTTCGCCAGCGCGTAGCTTGCCGCTTCAATCCATTTGGCCACGTCGGAGTCCCAAAATACGTGCGGAACGGGATCGCCCGGTTTGTAATTCAACCGGAACGCGTCGATCCTTCCTGTATCCTTGCATTGTTTGTAAATGGCCGGGATGGTGCGTTCACGGTTTAGGCGAATTTTATTGGACCAAAAGCGATCCTCGATTTTGACGTCAACAAATGAGACCGGTCGGTAAGCGGTTCTCTTCATCTGTCCATTCCCCCTGTTGTCTTGTCGCCAGTTTGTCTTGTTGCTTCAATCCGTCTTGCGGCCGTTTTCGATGATGACCGTTACAGGTTGATCTCCGATTTCCACATCGTATATCTTCTCGCTCTGATACTTGGGGCCGGTCACGCGTAATTTCGCCTTGTGGACGAACCTGGTTGAGTCGAAGATTTCCACCGTCATTCTGCATCCGTCTTCCGACACGGCGACTTTGGCCAGTTCTCCGGTTTCCATTTCTAGATTGATGCGGAACGGGGCAATGAACATCCTTTTGCTCAGGCCGTCGCAAGGAACAATTTCGATGACGCCTTTTTGCCGCGTGACGCGACAACCATAACCGACCAGCCCGAACGATTCGTCTTTGACGACATAGGCTTTCGCCGCTTTCAGGAAGCCGTATAGGCCCATGTCCGTATCCAAAGACCGCTGGTCGAAGCCGGTGCGGTCCGGCCACCATGTAAACCAGCCGCGAGCGGCGCCGTTCTCCCGAACCGTCGTCATGAAGCTGCTGAGTCCGGCATATCCCCACCTCAACAGGTCCATGTCGCCCGTTTCTTCGAAGCCGGACAGCAGGACGTAAGAATTCAACGTTGTCGCATACCAGCAGCAGACGTTACCTCGCTGTTCGTTTCCATACCGGAACCAGACCGGCTGCGCGCCCGCGCGCAATGCTTTCGTCACCTGTAAGGTCTTCCTCTCTTGTTCCTTGAAGCCGTATTCCCTCATAATAGCATACACTTGGTTGTGCGCAGTCTGATCGATGTACAATTCCGATCCGAACGGATACGGATCGTTGTTATTGACGATCGCAAAACGTCGCATTTTTTCGTTCAGAACGGAATAGCCTTCCGGGTCTTCCTCGCGCAAATCCCTCAGCAAATGGACGGCATTGTACCCGGCCGGACCGCCCATATGGCTCCACTCGCCGAGGTCATAACCGAGCACCGCCGTTTTCCAGGCCATAGTCAGGTAGTCGCTTCCGGAGCGTTTCCGGGTCAGCCCGTACAGTTTGGCAATCCGGTACATCGCGTGGTAGATATTGGCAACCAACGGATAGTTGAACGACCGCCAGGTATATTCGCTCTCCTCCTTGCTCCATTGGTGCGCGTAACTGGACGGCGTTTTTTCCTCCCAGTAACAGCCTCTGCGGATTTCATACGTTTTTGGATTTTGCAGCACGCAGAATAAAAAGTCGTCGATATACGTTTCGAGCACGTCGATTTCTTCCCGATTGGGAAAATACACGTTCTTCTCGGCCAGGAACATGCCGATCGGCAATCCGTATTCATCCGAGCCGCCAACTTGCCACGATTCCTCCCCTTGCAGGCACAGCGCTTCCAGCTTGTCGTCGTAGGGCAGAAAAGCGTGATGACGGCCAAACCGATCCTGCGGATTGTCGTAAAGCTGCTTTCGGATAATAAAGCGGGCGCGCGCTTTCAGCAATGGACCGACGGCAGGGGTGGCATAAAACAGCAAATTCATCCACCGGTTCGCCCCGTATTCGACGCGAATTTTCTTTTGCCCGGAGGAAAGAAAACGCAATCGGAATGTATGGCGGTCGCCGTCCCTTTTGACCGTTTCAATCCGGATATGCTCGGACTCGGGCACGAGCTTCACTTTCTGCTTGCAGGTTAATTCCAGCAGCGTTTCCTGATCCATCTGAACGGCCATGCCTGGATGTACCTTGACCGCCACTTGGCCATACTGGTACAACCGTTCATTTAAGTGTTCGTAACGGTTCAGGAACGCAAAACAGAAACGGTAAACGCGAGTCTCGCCCGGTTTCAGAAGCAGGGAACTATGGCCGTGAAACCAGTAACTTTGCCGTTCCCGGTCGTACAGCCACTTTTCTTCTTTGCGGGCCGCCGCAGAATGGACAGACAAGTAATAAGGGCCTTCGAAGGTCAAGCTCCACTGGCTGCCGATCGTTTTGTCGATCTGGTAGGCCACTTCCAGTGGGGTATCGTCCACGGTGTGAAACAATAAAAATGGGCCGTCGCCGAGCGGTCTTTGCAGCATGGCGTAAGAACTGTGGCCGGAAATGAAAAGATGCTGCAGCACGCGGTCTTCATGCCAGGCCTTCTGCGCGTTTCTACGCCAATCGGGATCGGATACCCCGTCTTTTCCGACAAATAGGCCGGAAAAATCGTTGTTCATCGTGAACGCCAATGAAAGTTCCCCGATTTCCAAGTCTCCGTCCTGCCGATTGGTCACGTCGATTTGCCAGAACAGTGAATCGTACGCCAGTCGAAAGCTTTGCTTCAGCTCGACACTGCGCAACCCGTTCTCTTGTTTGGACTTTCCCGCGTAGGCAATCTCGACCGTCTGTTTTTCCGGATCGTGCCGCACGAATCGAATATCATCCGAACAGGCAGTCTCTTCATTTTGCCATCCGCTTCCGGTCCACGTGCGTATTCGGATATCGCCCAGCCAACGGGGCGCGGCCAGAAAACTCGGATAGGTAATGTTTGCAGGGTTGCCGACGTAATCGGTCCCGAAGGGGTCATTTTTCTGTTTCAGCGAAGTCACCGTTCCGCGAAGCCGGTCGAACTGCACCCTCATCCACCGGTTTTCCAGGATAAATGGATCCATCGCCATCATCTCCCTGCCTGATCCATCATAAAATCCTTCTGCCGGACGCCTACTCCTTAATCGCGCCGGCGGTCAATCCCTTAACAATCCCCTTTTGTGCGAACAGCGTAAACAGGATGACCGGAAGCATGTACAACACCCCGTTAGCCGTCAATTTGCCCCAGAAGATTTGAAAGGTCGTCACCGAGCTGGCGATGAAAATCGGCATTGTTTGGGATACCGATGTCCGGGTCAAGGTCGACGCCAGCATGAATTCATTCCAGGAAATCAGAAAACCGAACAGCGTCGAAATGGAAATAGAAGGAAGCGAAATGGGCACGACAATGCGGGCCAGTTTTCCGATGGTGTCCAGCCCGTCAAGATCCGCCGCTTCCTCCAGCTCTTTCGGAAATTGCCGGAAAAATCCTTCCATCAACCAAATCATCATGGTGAGTTCAAGCGGCAAATAAGCGATAATCAATGCGGTCTTGGTGTTCAGCAAGCCGAGCTCGCTTATCATGAGAAAATAGGGAATGCTGAGGATAATCGGCGGCACCATCCGGACAGAAACGACGAAGGCAAAGAGAAGGCCGCTGAAACGATAATGGAATTTTGAAAATCCGTAAGCGGCGGGAATGGCCAATAGCAATGCTAACATAGTCGTAACCAATGTAACGAACAGCGTGTTGTACATAAATTGCATCATGCTTCCATCTTTCAGGACTGCCGCGTAATTTCCAAAGGTGACCGGATTGGGCCAGAGTTGCGGCGGAATCGAAAACAATTGCCCTTCGGTTTTGATGGAAGTCATGAACGTCCACAGGAACGGGAACAAGGTAAAGATCCCCATAAAGATCAAGATCAGGTAGGAGACCATTATGTTCAGCCTGGGTTTTCTCATTCCGCATTTCCCCTTCCGGGCCGCATCAACCTGAAACTGAAATAGCTGACGACCATAATGATCAACGTTATGATAATGGACGCGGCCGATCCCTGACCGAATTGGAAATCCGAAAATGACTTACGATAGATGAAAGTATTCAGCACATTCGTTGCGTTCCCCGGTCCTCCGCCCGTCAGAATATAGACGAGATCGTAAATTCGGAACGCGTCGGCGATCCGGATCACCAGGACCAGAAGGATGGCCGGCTTGAGCAACGGCAGCGTGATGCGTCGGAACAAACCGAATCCGCCGGCGCCGTCGATGCTGGCCGCTTCGTTTATTTCATCCGGGATATTGGACAAGGCCGCATAAAGAACCAAGATCACAAAAGGCGTTGTTTGCCACAAATTGGCAATCAAGACGGAACTCTTTGCCCAGAACGGCGTCGCAAACCAAAGATGGTTTTCAATCCCCAAAAAGGACAATAAATAATTGATGATTCCATATTGGTCGGCAAACAGCCATCGCCAGATAAACCCCGCCACAATCGGCGCCATCATGAGCGGCAATGAAAAAAGCATGGCAAAAATTTTGTTTCCCCTTAGCCGCCGGTTCAGTGTAACCGAGATGAGGAGTCCGATCAGCAGTTCCATCACGACCGTGACTACCACAAAAGCAAGTGTGTTAACCATGGCGTTGGAAAATTCGTCGGATGCCAAAACGTTCAGGTAATTGGAAAATCCGACAAATTCGTTCTTACCGGTTAATATGCTGTTGGACGAAAGGAAGCTGATTTTCAAAGCCCAGATGAGCGGGTAAACGACCGTGGCCAGCATGACGACGATGGCGGGCAAAGTTAACGCGATGCCGATTTGTTGCTTCGACTGCCGTTTTGCGTATTTTTTTGCTCCCGCTTCCCGCTGCAACACGTTTCATCCCTCCTGTTTCCAACATGCGCCGCAGATGAAAGAAAGATGCCGTCGGAACAGGACCCACGGCATCTCCCTTTCCTCGACGCGTGCCCGTCGCTTATTCGCCGTCAGCGATCTTTTGCAAATCCGCCGCAGCCGCTTTTATTTCTTCTTCCGGTGTGCTTTGTTTGGTCATGATCTTGGACAACATAACGGCTACCCGGTTGCGGAACGAATCGTAAGCCGGATTCAGCGCGACGGAAGTGCCCTGAATCATGTTTTCCGTCATCATGAGAATCGCATTTTTCGTTTCTTCCGGGATGTTGGGGTCGGCTTTGATCGCTTCCATGGAAGACTTCCGCGGTACCGGGTTGGTCACTTGTTTCACGAAACGCGTGACGACATCCGAACTGGAAGCCCATTTCACGAATTCAAACGCCGCGTCCTTGTTTTTGGAATCTTTCGAAATGCCGAATCCCCAGCTCCAGACCGCGCTCGTCACCGGTTGAAGTGCGATGGCGAATTTACCGGCCACTTTGGATTGAGCCGGATCTTGGGCCATGGCGTACATATAAGGCCAGTTACGGACCATCGCCACTTTCCCTTGCATGAACTGCTGCTGGACATCGGCATTGTTGTAGTTGACGGCTCCCGGTGGCGAACTTTTGTCTTCATATTGCATGGCGAGCAATGTTTTGAACGTTTGTAGCACTTCAGGACTGTCCACCTTAACTTTATTGTTTTCATCAAGCAGTTTTCCGCCATGCTGCAATACCCAGTCCGTAAATTGTGTAGCCGGTTCCGGCGATTGCTGCCCTTCGATAATGGTTCCATAGATGCCGTTTGTTGGGTCGGTCAGTTTCTTGGCATATTCACGATATTGTTCAACGGTTTTGGCCGGTTCGGTAATGCCTGCTTTTTCAAACAGGTCTGTCCGATAATAGACGACCGGTGTGTGTACGAGGTAAGGCAACCCGTAAATCGATCCCTTGTAGGTGACGGAATCGATTGCGACTGGATAGAAGTCGTCCAGATCCGCCTCGTCGACGTAATCATTCAGCGGAACCAGGAATCCTTTTTCGGCGAATTCCGGAATCCAGGGCTGATCCAAGTTGAATACGTCGAAACCGCCGGTGCCGGCAATCGATTCGGTTACAAACGTATCGTGCATTTTCAATCCCGGCACATCGATAATATTGACTTTAATGCCGGTTTGTTCCGTAAATTCATTTATGATGGTCTTGAAAAATTCAGGAGCGGGACCGCCCGCCTCGACGCCGACGTTGATTTCCACGCCGTCATAAGGTTTCGCATTGTCGGAACCCCCGTTGTTTGTCCCTTCGGACGGATTGCCGACTGCCGATTGATTTTCCCCGCCCCCATTGTTGTTGTCGTTGTTCGACTGGGCGCAACCGGCTAAAACCAAAACGACAGCAAGCAACAAAACCATTGCCTGTTTTGCAGATCGAATCCATTTGGTTTTCACGGTCGAATCCCCCTCAATCTTTTTTGAGTAAAATCCTCATCATCGGGCGACACTGAGACTGGAACTTGTTTTTCATCACCCCCTCAAACGCAATCGATTGTTTAAAGAGTATGCTGTAACCGAACCAGAAATATTGCAGCGGAAGATCCGGCAACATTTCGTGGTCGATCCGGTAATGCCACAACGTCCGGCCGCTTATTTCAAACATGGAGCGGTGGAGTCTCTGATGACCAGCTCCCCCGGCACAACTCTTTTTTCTTTCGGCAATTGCTTTTGTCTAATCTTCAGATGCAACGCTTCCAGCGCGTTCCTGCCCATTTGCCACAACGGCAGGGTAATCGTCGTCAGTTTCGGCCTCAGATACTGGCAGCAAGTATGATCATTGTAGCCGATGACCGACAAGTCCTTGGGAATGTCCAGAGACAACTGTCTCGCGGCATCGTATACGCCAACTGCGATCTCATCGTTGCCGCAAATCACGGCCGTCGGTCTTCGGGAATGGGACAGCATATCCAGCGCCACTTCATGAGCTTGCTCACCTGTCCATTCCACGTTGGCGTACCATTTTTCTGGCAATTCGAGACCCGCCTCTTTTAGCGTGTCTTTTACGCCGATCAACCGTTTCATGGAGTGGATGGAGTGTTGGGGTCCATTGATGAAGGCGATATCCCGATGGCCGAGCGAAAGCAAATGCCTGACAGCCAGCGCGGCTCCCCGGGTATCGTCGGTCAGGATTCTGGATGTTTTAGACCCCATCATTCGGTTCACGTAAACGGCCGGACAGGACAATTTCGCAAACCCTTTGTACGCCTCGGTGATTTGGGTGCTGGCAAACAGGACGCCGGTCACGCGCATTTGTTCAAAAATTTCCAGACCCATTCGCTGATCTTCGACGGATTTGGCATTCCAGTAAAGCAGGCGAATGTCATTTTCATAAGCGTAGGATTGGATTCCTTCCGCCACAGTACCAGAATACCAGTTCCACTCTTCATCCACGATCACGCCAACCAGAATAGAATTGCGCATGCGCAAATGCCTGGCCACCCAATTGGTCCGGTAGCCCATTTCTTCCGATATTCGCTGGATCTTCTCACGAAGTTCCGCGCTCGTGCCCGGCGCATTTCGGAGCGCCCGCGACACCGTGCTTGGACTTACCCCCATTTTCTTGGCTATATCGTAAATCGTCACCATTTCCATCTGTTTCCTTTACTAAAAGATGTGCATTTCGCCGCGATTGCAGGATTGAATTCGTTCCCGATCCGGCTCTTTCTCCAGGACTTCAATATCCATATCGCCGAACCATTCCCGCAATCGAGTCAGCGGTTCGATCTCAGCGATCGTGCACCAGGGAAGCCATTTCCCCAAGCCTACGTGATACTGCGTGGCGATCATTCCGCTTTCCTCCACCAATCCGGGATAAGCGTAACCGAGCCGGCCTGACCAATCTGTTGTCTGTTTGGTATTGTAAAGAAGGATTTTGGCCACTTTGAGATAATGGGGATCTCCCGTCAGCAAATAGAGCCGGTAAAAATCGAAAGCGCAATAAGACATGAAGATATCGCAGTGGGAATGGCCCGTTGCGATCAGGCTCAATCCCGTGATATTCACTTTGTCGAACACGCCGCTTCCTTTATAGCTTTGTACCGGGAATTTCCACATATAAACCCAGGTTTCGCAAAAGTCCGCGGCGCCTTTGGCCGCATCCAGCCATTTTTGTTCGCCGGTGGTGTCATAAAGTGCCAGAAAAGCATAAAGCGCAAGGATTCCGGCTTCTTTGTCGATGGTATTGTCGTTGTCGGCGGTCCCCCCCACGTACAAGGCCGCCCGATGGATGTGCTGATACGCGTATTCGCCCGCCCGCAATGCTGTCCGCAAAAAGCGATCTTCCCTGGTCGCCCAGTACATGTGCACCAGAAAGCGGATCGGATTTGTGGTGTTGAATTTGCCCATATGCAGCGGTTTGCCTGTTTCGTCATAGGAGCGATAGAATGAACCGTCTTCATTCTGGTTGTCCACCAGCCATGCCGCGTACTTTTCGCAAAACGCGAACCATTCCGGCCGGTCGAAACCATGCTTTTTCATAATTTTCCAAGCGTTTAACGCCCCTTCCATCCCGTCGGAGGCCATCCGGATATATATCGGATGATCCTTGAACACGGGTGGATGAACGTCGTACCAAACTCGCGGAAGTCCGCATGGCGTCATCGCGCGATTGCACCAGAACTCGACAATTCGTTCGCCTTTATCGATCATGTCCGCACGGCCGTTTTCCAATCCATATTTCAACAGATGGTAGGCGACTTGAAGTTGTTGACCCACAAAACCGATCTGGAACGTCACATCCGCAATCTGCCCTCCGGGGACATGCGTCCAGAAAGGCAATCCCATTACGCCGTTGTATTCCTGGCAATACGTGTTGAGAAGCTGAACGCCGGCCTCGTATACTTTTTTTAGATCGCATTGGACCAGCTGCGGGTCAAATAATTCCAGATGGTAACGCCAAACTTCTTTCATGGCGGAGGCAAAATTTTCTGCGCGGCCGGTTTTCAAAATCAGTTCATAGCGGTGTTTGACGCTGGTTTTCACAGGGTGGCTTCTGCGCGCCCAACCTTGATTCTGATCGACGTGGTTCGGTCCGATGTAGTTTTTTTCACCTTCCGAACCCGGAAACACATAACGCAAGCTGGGAGTCGGCGATTTTTTAACACCGAGTGATGGATATTGCAGCGATTCGTCCACCAACCAATCCGTCGTGCGTTCATTCAGTCCGCTATTGGGCACGGGAGCGTAGTGGCAAAAAGAAAGAAAAAGGTTTGTTGATTTATTCTGCATCATGACCAACGGAAGGGAGAGGCGAGTAGCCCGGAAATAAAAATGTTCGTCCTTGTAGTCGCTGGCAATCGCCCCGCTTACCACTTGTTTATTGTCCGAGTACCAGACGCCGGGGGCAAAATAATGATAATCTTCCATATGACCGTTTGCGTTTTCCGCCAAGGCGAACTGGGTCGCAAAACCGAGATCATGCGGATTCGATTCAACGACCTCTACGTTTCTCCGGAACAAAAAAGACGAATTCCCGTCGAACGATGCGTAACGATCCTCGAACGCGAATACGCTTCCGCAATCCGTTTGGATTCGGCCGCGGCAAATTATCGTTCCGTCTGCCATTTCGCATGTTTCATAAGCGTCTTCGTACATCCGGACGTTCTGTCCGTCCGTTTTGATTTCCAGATACAGTGGCTTTTCATTTGAAAAAAACGCTTTCAATCCATCTGTGGCAATGCTCAAGACAACGCCAAACTTCTCGCCAGTTGAGGTTAAACTTAATGTTGAGTGGCCGGATTGAATCGAAAACATGGAATCCCCCCGATGAGCCGCAAGACCCGATCTTTACGCAATCGATTTCGTAGAATTCATAAAAAACGCAATCGATTGAGTTAATTATAACATCCTCTCATGGCTCCGAGTCAACAGTATTTTAAAAATCTGTTGTTGTTCTGTGATATTGTCAGGGTGTAACTGTTCCGAGAAAATGTCAGTATGGGTAAGGAGCAGAAGATCACCTTGACGAAGAGCGAACTGAAACGCGCTATGGTTCTCGAAAAATGGATCGATGGCCGTCTCACGGAACAGGATGTCGCGCGCACGCTTGGCATCAGTATCCGGCAAGCGTATCGGCTCAAGGCCAAATATCGTCTCGGAGGTGCTCAAGCTATCGCTCATGGGAATCGGGGCCGAAAGCCCGTTCATACCTTGGCCGATTTGCTCAAACAACGCGTGAAGCTCCTGTATCAGGGCCGCTACTTCGGAAGCAATTCCACCCACTTTGCCGAGCTGTTGGCCGAACACGAGGACATCCGCTTAAGCGTCTCTTCGGTCCGCCGCATTCTGCTGGAAGGCGGGTTGCGTCCCGCGCGGTTGTGAAAAACGGTGATAAAATCCCCAAAAGAAACGGTTGAAAATTCCCCACCCTTATCACAGACTCTCTCCCTGGAGGGAGAGACAGACTGTCGACAAAGTCCCTGTCGACAGTCTTTTTATACAATAATACTTTACCCATTCACCGCGGTAATATGTTATAATAATGGCAAGGATTCTCTGCGTTGGAGTGATTGCTGTTGCTCAGGAAA
>Ga0310825_100479_pt1 | contig 35520 bp, 30 predicted proteins | sample WT_ome_9_FD_202243 | JGI IMG/M metagenome (GOLD analysis project Ga0310825, IMG submission 202243) | Sorghum-adapted microbial communities enriched on wild type (WT) sorghum from Joint BioEnergy Institute, Emeryville, California, United... ... | reverse complement strand
CCCATCGCGTTAAGCGAGTAAGATCCCTCGAAGATGACGAGGTCGATAGGTCCGAGGTGGAAGCGTGGCGACACGTGGAGCTGACGGATACTAATCGATCGAGGGCTTAACCTAGAAAAGCGGAGGCTGGAGCTAGACAGTACGAAAAGCGGAGGCTTCTTCCCCCAAAAACGGTTATCTAGTTTTGAGGGAATGAATTTCCTGTTGACATTATTTATTTTTTCAGTATAATAAATGGTGTCAAAACTAAATCGCTTGCCTAGTGGTGATAGCGGAGAGGAAACACCCGTTCCCATCCCGAACACGGAAGTTAAGCTCTCCAGCGCCGATGGTAGTTGGGGCCAGCGCCCCTGCAAGAGTAGGTCGCTGCTAGGCAGGCAAAAATGAGGGAGCTATATAGTTCTCTCATTTTTTTGCCTATTTCTCAATGAGTCATTTCTAATGACGCCATTTTAAATCCTCTCCCCCAAAATGTAAAGCGTGATCATCGTTTCCTAGACCCCCTTTTTCATAAAACGATAGGAAACGGAAACTCGCTAAAGGGTGTCCTGCACGGCATGGGACACCCTCTTTTTTTATCTCACGGTAATAGGAACAAAGCGACGACTGCTCTATTTTGATTGGGAGGGGCGTTACTTGCTTTTTTTAATGATAATTTTCTTTTTCTGCTCTTCTGGGATGAGCCGATGCAGGTGGATGAACAAGAGGCCGTTATGGTATGTTGCTTCAATGCGGTCTGCCTTGACAGGAAATGGCAAGGGGATCATTTTTTCGAATTGACCTTGAAAAATGCCTTCTTCCACTAAATCAAATCCTTGAAAATTCAAGTTGATCATCGCTTTTACTTCCAGCGTTTTGTACGATACATACACTTCGGCATCTTCGATTTTTTCTAGCCCCGGGAGGCTGATGACAATGAGCAGTTCGTTGTCTTTTTTGTAAATGTTCATACCCGAAGACGATTTATTGGATGATGACAAAAACGGTTGGATGTTTCCCCAAAAGTCGTTTTGGAAAAATTGCTGCCAATGTTTTGTCCAATCGGAAAACGGTGTGAACGGGTTTTCATTGGCCATAGCGTCTCCCTCCTCCGCTCATTCATCATATGCCTTCCCATTCGTTTGGTGATTCGGAAAACACGAACATTCCTGTTTTTATAATATAGAATGTTCGATTTTACCTTGACATTTTGTCAAAAATCCTGCTAATATAAAATTAACTTTATAGCGTACAAAAAAATCCCTCATATAATTTTGGGAATATGGCCCAAAAGTCTCTACCCAATAACCGTAAATTATTGGACTATGAGGGAAAGGATCTGTTTTGGCTTTTTTCTCATCGACAAATTGTGAAAGCCCAGAACGATGCTTTCCCTCGCTTAAGATTGGGAATGTATGTTCTGGGTTTTATTGTGTTTATTAAAGTTAAGGAGTGGAACGTAATGAACCCACTAGTTGGGGTGGTCATGGGAAGCCGTTCAGATTGGGAGACGATGAAGCACGCTTGTGACATTCTTGAAGAATTGGGCGTTCCGTTTGAAAAAAAAGTTGTGTCGGCGCATCGGACACCGGATGAGATGTTTCGTTATGCGGAAACGGCAGAGGAGCGGGGCATAAAAGTGATTATTGCCGGAGCCGGTGGAGCGGCTCATTTGCCGGGGATGATTGCAGCGAAAACGACGCTGCCGGTAATCGGAGTGCCGGTGCAGTCAAAAGCATTGAACGGGTTGGATTCGTTACTGTCGATCGTGCAAATGCCTGGCGGGGTGCCGGTGGCAACAGTGGCGATTGGCAAAGCAGGAGCGACCAACGCAGGTTTGCTCGCGGTGTCGATCGTTGGGCTGTTTGAGCCGCGCTATATGGAAGCGCTCAAGGCGCGGAGAGAAGCGATTCGAAAACAAGTAGTGGAAAGCAGTGATCAACTTGACTAAGCGACGGATTGTTCCGGGGCAGACGATCGGCATTATTGGCGGTGGACAACTGGGACGGATGATGGCTCTCGCGGCGCGCGAGATGGGGTTTCGCATTGCGGTTCTCGATCCAACGCCCGGCTCCCCGTGCGGACAGGTGGCTGATGTGGAAATCACCGCACCGTACCACGATTTGAATGCTATTGCCGAATTGGCGCGCGTTAGCCATATCATTACGTATGAGTTTGAAAATATCGATGCACGGGCGCTTGAGTGGCTTGAGGAAAACGCCTATGTCCCGCAAGGAAGCCGATTGCTTGCAGTGACGCAAGATCGGGCGCTCGAGAAGGCGGCGATTGTGGAAGCTGGCTTGCCGGTGGCACCGTATGCCGAAGTGAATGGATGGGATGAGTTGGAACAGGCCGTTAGGACGATCGGTTTTCCGTGCGTGTTAAAAACGCGACGCGGTGGTTATGACGGCAAAGGGCAATATGTGCTGCGGGGAGAAAGGGATTTAGCCAAAGCAGCAGAGCTATTTGACTTTGGTCCGTGTATTTTAGAAGGTTGGGTGTCGTTTGTGAAGGAAATGTCAGTCATTGTCGCCCGTAATGGCGATGGGGAGACGGCCGTTTTTCCGGTGGCAGAAAACATTCATGTCGAGAACATTTTGCATCAAACGATCGTTCCAGCTCGCATCCCGGAACATGTCGAGGAACGGGCGATCCGTTACGCAAAGACATTGGCAACATCGTTTTCACTCGTCGGGACGTTGGCGGTGGAAATGTTTTTGACAGAAGATGGGGAAATTTATATTAATGAGCTAGCCCCTAGACCGCACAACTCGGGTCATTATACAATCAATGCATGTGCCACGTCTCAATTCGCTCAGCACATCCGTGCTGTCTGCAACTGGCCGCTTGGGTCGACCGAATTGTTGAAGCCGGCCGTAATGGTCAATATTTTAGGCGAGCACGTCGAGTCGATTATTCGACAAATTGATGCGTTTGCTGGCACGACCTATGTCCATCTTTACGGCAAACACGAAGCGAAGCCGAAGCGAAAGATGGGCCATGTGACCGTGTTGGCGGACAATGTGGATGAGGCGCTGGCGAGATTGGAGTCGTGGCAAATTTGGCATGATCGGAGGCTAGAACGAGTATGATTGAACGCTACACAAGACCCGAAATGGGAGCCATTTGGACAGAGGAAAACCGCTTTAAGGCGTGGCTTGAGGTGGAATTGCTTGCGTGCGAGGCGTGGGCCGAGCTTGGTGTCATTCCGAAAGAAGATGTCCGCCGCCTACGGGAAAACGCGTCATTTGACATTCATCGCATTAAAGAAATCGAGGAAGAAACGCGCCATGATGTTGTCGCGTTCACCCGCGCTGTTTCTGAGACGCTTGGCGAAGAGCGCAAGTGGGTACACTACGGGCTTACATCGACAGACGTCGTCGACACGGCGCTCGGCTATTTATTAAAGCAGGCGAACACGATTTTGAGGCGCGATTTAGAAAACTTTATCCAAGTGCTGAAAGAAAAAGCGCTTGAACATAAATATACGGTCATGATGGGGCGCACGCATGGCGTTCATGCGGAACCGACGACGTTCGGATTAAAACTGGCGCTCTGGTATGCGGAAATGAAACGGAATTTGGAGCGGTTCGAGCAAGCAGCGAAGATGGTCGAAGTCGGGAAAATTTCCGGCGCTGTTGGAACGTATGCCAACATTGATCCATTTGTCGAACAATATGTGTGCGAGAAGCTCGGGTTAACGCCAGCGCCAATTTCGACGCAAACGCTCCAGCGCGACCGCCACGCTTACTACATGGCTACGCTCGCACTCATTGCGACATCGATTGAAAAATTTGCAGTTGAGATTCGCGGTTTGCAAAAAAGCGAAGTGCGCGAAGTCGAGGAGTTTTTCGCCAAGGGGCAAAAAGGCTCATCAGCGATGCCGCATAAGCGCAACCCGATCGGCTCGGAAAACATGACCGGCATGGCACGCGTCATTCGTGGGTATATGGTGACGGCTTATGAAAATGTGCCGCTTTGGCATGAACGTGACATTTCCCACTCGTCAGCTGAGCGCATCATTTTACCGGATGCGACGATCGCACTGAACTATATGTTGAACCGATTCGCTAACATTGTGAAAAACTTGCTTGTGTATCCGGAAAATATGAAGAAAAATATGGAGCGCACATTCGGCCTCATTTACTCACAACGCGTCTTGCTCGCTTTGATCGACAAAGGGATGACGCGTGAAGCAGCGTACGATTTAGTGCAGCCGAAGGCGATGGAAGCGTGGGAAAAGCAAGTTCCGTTCCGCTCTCTTCTCGAAGCGGATGAGCGGATTACAAGCCAGTTGACGAAAGAAGAACTCGACGATTGCTTTGATTACCGCCACCATTTGAAACATGTTGATACGATTTTTGCCCGCTTAGGATTAGAGTAAGTGACAACCGGCTGGTTCTAATGCCGGCCGGTTACACAAAAAATTTTCAATATTCTGTACCACGGAGGCTTGGATGATGCCGACAAAACAACAGCTGCTGTATGAAGGGAAAGCGAAAAAAATTTACGCGACTGACGAGGCAGATGTACTTTGGGTTGAGTACAAAGACAGCGCCACCGCATTTAACGGAGAGAAAAAGGCGACGATCACCGGCAAAGGGCGGCTCAATAACGAGATTTCTAGTTTATTGTTTATGAAATTGCAAGAAGCAGGCGTTGCCAACCATTTTATTCAAAAGCTGTCGCCCACCGAGCAGCTTGTCAAAAGCGTGACGATTATTCCTCTTGAAGTCGTCGTCCGTAACGTCGTGGCCGGGAGTTTGGCGAAGCGGATTGGCTTGGCGGAAGGGACGCCTCTCGAAGTGCCGCTTGTCGAGTTTTACTACAAAAACGATGACCTTGGCGACCCATTACTGTTAGAAGACCATATCACGATTTTGAAGCTTGCCAGCCGCGAGGAGATCGCCCAACTGAAAAGTGAAGCGCTGAAAGTGAACGACGTATTGCGCGCCCATTTTGCCGAGCGAAAAGTGAGATTAATTGATTTTAAGCTTGAGTTCGGCCGCACGACGGACGGTGCCATCCTCTTAGCGGATGAGGTTTCGCCGGATACGTGCCGGCTTTGGGACGCCGAGACGAATGAGAAACTGGATAAAGACGTGTTCCGTCGCGATCTTGGTAGTTTAACAGAGGCGTACGAAGTCATTTTACAACGGTTAGGGGGAGAATCGGCATGTATAAAGTAAAAGTGTATGTGACGTTGCGTGAGAGTGTGTTAGATCCGCAAGGGACAGCGGTGAAAGGGGCGCTGCACAGCTTGTCGTATACGGAGGTGAAAGACGTAAGGATCGGCAAGTTTATGGAGCTTGTCATTGAAGATACCAGTCGCGATATCGATAAGCTTGTTCGTGAGATGTGTGAAAAATTGTTGTCTAACCCGGTCATTGAAGACTATCGCTATGAAATTGAGGAGGCCGTCGCCCGATGAAGTTTGCCGTCATTGTGTTTCCTGGATCGAATTGTGATGTCGATATGTACCATGCGATCGCCGATGAACTCGGTGAAGAAGTGGAATACGTTTGGCATGATGAAGAGAATCTCGATCGTTTTGACGCCATTTTGCTTCCAGGCGGTTTTTCGTACGGAGATTACTTGCGTTCGGGGGCGATCGCCCGTTTTTCCAAGGTGATGGCCGCCGTGAAACAAGCCGCGGAAGCCGGGAAACCCGTGCTTGGGGTGTGCAACGGATTTCAAATTTTGCTTGAAGCCGGCTTGCTTCCTGGGGCGATGCGCCGCAACCAAGGACTGAAATTCATTTGCCGGCCGGTGCAGCTTGTGGTGGAAAACAATGAAACGATGTTTACCTCTGCCTACGGAAAAGACGAAGTGATCACCATTCCGATCGCCCATGGCGAAGGGAACTATTATTGCGACGAGCAAACGCTCAATCGCCTCGTCGAAAACCGGCAAATCGTCTTCCGCTATCATGGGGAAAACCCGAACGGTAGCTTGGCGGATATTGCTGGCATCGTCAATGAGCGCGGTAATGTACTTGGTATGATGCCGCATCCGGAGCGGGCCGTCGACGCCTTGCTCGGCAGCGCGGACGGACTGAAACTATTCCGATCGATCGTCAACTATTGGAGGGAGACGCATGTCGTTACTGCTTGAGCCGAATGCGGCAATGATTAAAGAACAAAAATTGTATCGTGAAATGGGATTAACGGATGAGGAGTTTGCGCGCATTGAAGCGATTTTGGGAAGACTGCCGAACTATACGGAAACGGGTATTTTTTCCGTTATGTGGTCAGAGCATTGCAGCTATAAAAACTCCAAACCAGTGTTAAAAAAATTCCCGACCGATGGTCCGCATGTGCTGCAAGGACCAGGTGAAGGTGCGGGGATTGTAGATATCGGCGATGGGTTGGCGGTGGCGTTTAAAATCGAAAGCCACAACCATCCGTCAGCGATCGAGCCGTATCAGGGGGCGGCGACTGGGGTCGGTGGCATCATCCGCGACGTCTTTTCGATGGGGGCTCGGCCGATTGCGCTCCTTAACTCGCTTCGATTTGGCGAGTTGACGTCGCCGCGCGTCAAATATTTGTTTGAGCATGTCGTTGCTGGTATTGCCGGATACGGCAACTGCATCGGTATTCCGACCGTCGGCGGTGAAGTGCAGTTTGATCCGGCGTATGAAGGCAACCCGTTGGTTAACGCCATGTGTGTCGGCATCATCCGCCATGAAGACATTCAACGTGGTGTCGCGACAGGTGTTGGCAATACAGTTATGTACGTCGGGGCGAAAACGGGTCGCGATGGCATCCACGGGGCGACGTTTGCATCCGAAGAATTAAGTGAGCAATCGGAAGCAAAACGCCCGGCCGTGCAAGTTGGCGATCCGTTTATGGAGAAACTGCTGCTTGAAGCGTGTCTAGAAGCGGTTAAGTCCGACGCGCTAGTCGGCATTCAAGATATGGGCGCCGCTGGATTGACGAGCTCGTCCGCTGAGATGGCAAGCAAAGGCGGCTTCGGCATTGAAATGAATTTAGATCTCGTTCCGCAGCGCGAGACGGGCATGACGCCATACGAAATGATGTTGTCCGAATCACAGGAACGGATGCTGCTTGTTGTCGAGCAAGGACGGGAAGAGGAGATCGCAGCGATTTTTGCGAAATACGGTTTGGAAGCAAAAGCGATCGGTAAAGTGACTGATGATAAAATGCTCCGCCTGTTTTTCCACGGTGAAGTGGTGGCAGAAATTCCGGTTGATGCGTTGGCAAAAGACGCACCGGTATATCATAAGCCGTCGGCAGAGCCGGATTATTATCGCGAATTTCAAGCGATGCCGACATATATTCCGCAAATTGAGGATTACAACCGGACGTTGCTTGGGCTGTTGGCGCAACCGACCATCGCTAGCAAGGAATGGGTGTATGACCAGTATGACTACATGGTGCGGACGAACACAGTCGTTGCACCAGGGTCGGACGCGGCAGTCGTGCGCATTCGCGGCACGAACAAGGCGCTTGCGCTCACCACGGACTGCAACTCGCGCTATTTGTACTTGGATCCGGAAATGGGCGGGAAAATTGCCGTCGCCGAGGCGGCGCGCAACGTCGTTTGCTCCGGGGCGAAACCGCTCGCCATTACAGATTGCCTCAACTTCGGCAATCCGGAAAAGCCGGACATCTTTTGGCAGCTCGAAAAGGCGGTTGACGGAATGAGCGAAGCGTGCCGAACGCTCGGAACACCGGTTGTGAGCGGCAACGTCTCGCTTTACAACGAAACGAACGGCGAAGCCGTATATCCGACACCGGTCGTCGGTATGGTTGGGCTCGTTGATGACCTTTCTCATGTAACGACCCAGCCGTTTAAGCAAGCGGGCGATTTGATTTATGTGATCGGTGAGGCGAAGCCGGAGTTTGGCGGCAGTGAGTTGCAAAAATGGCTGGAAGGTCGCATTTTTGGAAAAGCGCCAGAACTCGATTTGGCGGTCGAAGCAAGCCGCCAGCGTCAGTTGCTAACCGCGATTCGCGCTGGGGTCGTGGCGTCAGCACATGATGTCGCTGAAGGCGGATTGGCGGTTGCGCTCGCTGAATGTGTCATCGGCGCTTCTGGGTTAGGTGCGAACGTGACGGTCAGCGGCGATCTTGTGAGTGAACTATTCAGCGAAACGCAGTCTCGCTTTGTGGTTTCGGTGAAAAAAGAACATCAGGAAGCATTTGAGCAGCTCGTAGAAGCGAAATTAATCGGTGAAGTGACCAATGACAGCATACTGACAGTAAACGGGGAACATGGGGGAACGGTTATTCGCCTTTCGGTCGACGAAATGCGAAACGTCTGGAAAGGGGCTATTCCATGCTTGCTGAAATCAAAGGATTGAACGAGGAGTGCGGCATTTTCGGCATTTGGGGGCATGAGGACGCCGCTAGGCTTACCTATTACGGGCTCCACAGCTTGCAGCACCGCGGCCAAGAAGGAGCGGGCATCGTGGTGGCGAGCGGCGGAAACTTATTCGGTCATAAAGGACTCGGTTTGGTGACAGAGGTGTTTCAAAGCGACACGTTTGATGCGCTTCACGGGTCGGCGGCGATCGGCCATGTCCGCTATTCGACGGCAGGCGGGGGCGGCTATGAGAACGTCCAGCCGCTCCTGTTCCGCTCACAGACTGGCTCGATGGCGCTCGCCCATAACGGCAACTTGACGAACGCTATCGATCTGAAGCTCTCGCTCGAAGCGCAAGGAAGCATTTTTCAGACGACATCGGATACGGAAGTGTTCGCCCATCTTATCCGTCGCAGCCAAGCGCCAACGTTTGTCGGACAAATGAAAGAGGCGCTCAGCCAGATTGAAGGAGCGTTTGCGTTTTTATTGCTGACGGAAACGGCGCTTTATGTGGCGCTCGACCCGCACGGATTCCGGCCATTGTCACTCGGCCGGCTCGGATCAGCGTATGTCGTCGCCTCGGAAACGTGCGCGTTTGATGTCATCGGGGCGACGTACGAGCGCGAAGTGGCTCCGGGGGAACTGCTTATCATCAGCGGCGAAGGGGTGCGTTCGGAACGATTTGCCCCGGAGCAGCCGCGATCCATTTGCAGCATGGAATACATTTATTTTGCTCGTCCGGACAGCCATGTTGATGGCATCAACATCCATACAGCCCGGAAAAATTTAGGGAAACAGTTGGCACTTGAGGCGCCAGCTGAAGCCGATATTGTCACTGGGGTGCCGGACTCAAGCATTTCCGTCGCTATCGGTTATGCCGAAGCGAGTGGCATTCCGTACGAATTGGGGCTCATTAAAAACCGTTATGTAGGTCGGACGTTTATTCAGCCGTCACAAGCGTTGCGTGAACAAGGGGTAAAAATGAAGCTGTCGCCGGTGCGCGGTGTTGTCGCTGGCAAGCGGGTTGTCATGGTCGACGATTCGATCGTGCGCGGGACGACGAGCCGCCGCATTGTCACAATGCTTCGCGAAGCGGGAGCTTTGGAAGTGCATGTGCGTATCAGTGCGCCGCCGATCACCCATCCTTGCTTTTACGGCATTGATACGTCGTCAAAGGAAGAACTGATTGCGGCGAAACATACGGTTGAAGACATCTGCCGCTTAATCGGCGCCGATTCGTTGGCGTTTATTAGCCAGGAAGGGCTGCTGTCAGCGATCGGTCGTCCTGAAGGCATTCCACATCGCGGACAATGTTTGGCTTGCTTTACCGGCCAATACCCAACCCGGGTCAACCAAACTACTCGGCCTTGCATGACAGTCAAATGATCAATGATCAGCGTGCTTCAAGTTGGAAGGGGACAACGGACAGCAAGGTGCTTGTCGCATGCTTGGGTGCAGCGGGCGAAGAAAAGGGGGATTTAGCGTGGTAAAAGCATACAAACAAGCAGGGGTTGACATTGAGGCCGGCTATCAGGCGGTCGCCCTGATGAAACAGCATGTGCAGAAGACGATGCGTCCGGAAGTGTTAGGCGGGATCGGTGGGTTTGGCGGCTTGTTTGATTTATCGTCGCTTGACTACCGCCAGCCGGTGCTTGTTTCCGGTACGGATGGCGTCGGGACGAAGCTGAAATTGGCATTTTTGCTTGACCGACACAATACGATCGGCATTGACTGTGTGGCGATGTGCGTGAATGACATCGTTGTACAAGGGGCGGAACCGCTCTTTTTCCTTGATTATATCGCTTGCGGCAAGGCGGTGCCGGAAAAAATCGCTGCTATCGTCAAAGGGGTGGCTGACGGCTGCGTCGAAGCTGGCTGTGCCTTGATTGGCGGAGAAACGGCGGAAATGCCGGGAATGTATGCGGAAGACGAGTACGATTTAGCCGGGTTTGTTGTCGGCATTGCTGAAAAAGAACGGTTGGTGACGGGACAAACGATCCAAGCGGGGGATGTGTTGATTGGACTTCCGTCAAGCGGTCTGCATAGCAACGGCTACTCGCTGGTACGCCGTATCATTTTCGAACAAGCAAAGCTGTCGCTTGATGAGATTTATGAGCCGCTTGATGTTCCGCTTGGCGAGGAGCTACTAAAGCCGACACGCATTTATGCGAAACTGTTGCGTTCGGTGCTTGGACGATTTACGATCAAAGGGATGGCGCATATTACCGGTGGCGGGTTTATCGAAAACATTCCACGCATGTTGCCACAAGGGCTTGGCGTCCGCATTCAGCGCGGTTCGTGGCCGGTGCTGCCGATTTTTGACTTCCTGCGCGCCAAAGGCAACCTTGAGGAAGAAGAGATGTTTTCGGTATTTAATATGGGCATTGGCCTCGTGCTCGCTGTCAGCCCAGAAACAGCGGCGCCGCTTGTGCAATGGTTGGACGAACAAAACGAGCCGGCCTACATCATTGGAGAAGTGGTGGAAGGAGCAGGCGTGTCGTTTACCGGAGGGAACGAAGCATGAAGCGGTTGGCCGTGTTTGCTTCTGGAAGCGGAACGAATTTTCAGGCGATCGTCGATGCGGTGAAGCGCGGTGAGTTGCCGGCCGATCTTGCCCTTCTTGTGTGCGACCGTCCAGGTGCGAAGGTGATCGAACGAGCAGCACGCGAAAATGTGCCGACGTTCGTGTTTTCTCCAAAAGACTATCCGTCCAAAGCGGCGTTTGAGAGCGAGATTTTGCGTGAATTAAGCGAACGTCAAATTGAGTGGATCGCGTTAGCTGGCTATATGCGCTTAATTGGACCGACATTGCTTTCCGCTTATGAAGGGAAAATCGTCAACATTCATCCGTCGCTATTGCCGGCGTTTCCGGGTAAAGACGCCATTGGCCAAGCGTATCGGGCTGGCGTTTTGGAAACAGGCGTCACCATCCATTATGTTGATGAAGGGATGGACACCGGGCCGGTCATCGCCCAGCGCGCTGTCCCGATTGTACCCGGCGAACCGATCGAAGCGCTTGAGGCACGCATCCATGCGGTTGAACATGAGTTATACCCGGCGGTGTTGCGCATGCTGTTAGGGGAAACGGAACAACAAGAAGAAAGGATCGAGAAGAATGGCAGTCAAACGAGCATTAATCAGCGTGTCTAATAAAGAAGGGATCATTCCGTTTGCAAAACAACTAACCGAACTCGGCATCGAAATCATTTCGACTGGCGGGACGAAACGGGCACTCGAGGACGCTGGGATTTCGGTGATCTCGATTTCCAATGTCACCGGGTTTCCGGAAATTTTAGACGGGCGTGTGAAAACGTTGCATCCGGCCATTCATGGCGGTATTTTGGCGATTCGTAGCGATGAGCGCCATCAAGCAGCGCTAGCGGAGCATGGCATCCGCCCGATCGATTTGGTCGTCGTCAACTTGTACCCGTTCCAGCAAACGATCGCGAAACCGGACGTAACGCTTGCTGAGGCGATTGAGAATATCGATATTGGCGGTCCGACTATGGTGCGCGCGGCAGCGAAAAACTATGCCGATGTCGCCATCGTTGTCGATCCGGCTGATTACCCGACGATAATTGAGGAGCTGAAAACAAACGGATCGATCCAAGCGGAAACGCGGCAAAAATTGGCGGCGAAAGCGTTCCGCCATACGGCAGCGTATGATGCGATGATTGCCGAGTATTTGACCAATCTCACCGGAGAGGAGTACCCGGAAACGTTCACCGTCACCTACACGAAAAAGCAATCGTTGCGCTATGGCGAAAATCCGCATCAATCAGCGTCGTTTTATGCCAAACCGCTCGGTGCGGCTTTCTCGATTGCGCAAGCGAAACAGTTGCACGGAAAAGAGCTATCGTATAACAACATTAACGATGCCAATGCGGCCATCAACCTTGTTCGTGAGTTTCAGGAGCCAGCCGTAGCGGCGATCAAACATATGAATCCGTGCGGCGTTGGTGTCGGTGCGACGCTTCTTGAGGCGTTTACAAAAGCGTACGAGGCCGATCCGGTGTCCATTTTCGGTGGAATTATTGCGGTGAACCGTGAAGTGGACAAAGAAACGGCCGAGCGAATGCATGACATCTTTTTGGAAATCGTCATCGCTCCATCATTTAGTGACGAGGCGCTCGCCATTTTGACGAAAAAGAAAAATATCCGTCTGTTGACACTTGATTTTGCGGCGGCAGACGTCAAGGAAAAAACGCTTGTTTCGGTAAGCGGTGGCTTGCTCGTTCAAGATGCGGATACGTACACGCTTGAGGACGCTGAGTGGAATGTTGTCACGAAGCGCCAACCGACCGAAGCGGAATGCGAACAGCTTCGCTTTGCTTGGAACGTTGTGAAACATGTGAAATCCAACGCCATCGTGCTGGCGAAAAACGGCATGACCGTTGGCGTTGGCGCCGGGCAAATGAACCGGGTTGGCGCAGCGAAGATTGCGATTGAACAAGCGGGAGAGCAGGCGGCAGGCGCGGTGCTTGCATCAGACGCCTTTTTCCCGATGGACGACACTGTTGAAGCGGCAGCGAAAGCCGGCATTACGGCCATCATCCAGCCGGGCGGCTCGATTCGTGACGCTGATTCGATCCGCAAAGCAGATGAGTACGGCATTGCCATGGTGTTTACTGGTGTTCGCCATTTCAAACATTAAACGGCGGCAAAAAGGGGAGGAAGATGATGAACATTCTCGTAGTCGGACGCGGCGGGCGTGAGCATGCGATCGCCTGGAAGGTGGCGCAAAGCCCGCTTGCTGGCAAGCTGTATGCGGCGCCAGGCAACCCGGGCATCGGGGAAGTGGCGGAGTTGGTAAACATCGATGAACTCGATATTGATGCGCTCGTGCAGTTTGCGAAACAAAACGCGATTGATTTGACGATTGTCGGGCCGGAGGCGCCGCTTGCCGCCGGCATTGCCGACCGTTTTATGGCTGAGGGGCTGCGCATTTTTGGACCGAACCAAGCAGCGGCACTCATTGAAGGGAGCAAAGCGTTCGCGAAAGAGCTCATGAAAACATACGGCATTCCGACGGCGGAACATGCTACCTTTTCTTCGTACGAAGAAGCCAAAGCGTATATTGAGGAAAAAGGAGCGCCGATCGTCATTAAAGCGGACGGGTTGGCCGCTGGAAAAGGAGTCACTGTCGCCCAAACGGTGGAAGAGGCGCTTGCCGCAGCAAAAGCAGCACTGGTGGACGGGCAATTCGGCACAGCCGGCAGCCAAGTCGTGATCGAGGAGTATTTGGAAGGCGAAGAATTTTCATTTATGGCGTTCGTGAACGGTGAGAAGGTGTATCCTCTTGCTATTGCCCAAGACCATAAACGAGCCTATGACGGGGACGAAGGGCCAAACACTGGTGGAATGGGAGCCTATTCGCCAGTGCCGCAAATTTCCGCTGATATGGTTCAACGGGCGTTGGAGACGATTTTGCGTCCGACCGCCAAAGCGTTAGCTTCCGAAGGCCGGCCGTTTACCGGTGTGCTGTATGCCGGGTTGATTGCCACTGCGGAAGGACCGAAAGTGATCGAATTTAACGCCCGATTCGGTGACCCAGAGGCGCAAGTCGTGTTGCCGCGCCTAAAAACCGATTTGCTTGAAGCGATATTGGCGGTGATGGAAGGAAAAGAGCTGGAGTTGGAGTGGACGAATGAAGCAGTGCTTGGCGTCGTGCTGGCAGCTAAAGGTTATCCGGGTGCTTACGAGCGCGGAGTGGCCATCCGCGGACTTGACCGGCTCGCTCCGGATGCGTTGCTGTTCCATGCTGGTACGAAGCGGGAAGGCGGAACGCTCTATACAAACGGCGGCCGTGTCCTTTTGTTAGCAGCCAAAGGAGGAACGCTTGCTGAAGCAAAGGAAAAAGCGTACCAGCAGCTTGCGGCGATCGAATGTGATGGCCTGTTTTACCGCCGTGACATTGGCCGGCGCGCTATCGAACGCGCCTCCGCCGTAGATACACGTATGAAAGGGCGATAATACCGCCGATCAATGTTGCTAATACAAACGACATATCGGTCATATATTCAAGCAACATCATCATTCACTCCTTTGTATCGAAGGTGTCCCAACCAAACGTGGGACACCTTTTTTGATGAAACGAAGCGACTCAGCCGAGCGGGAACATAACGATTCGTTCAGCGTTGTTCGAAGGGAGTTCTTTATGTCCCGACAGAGCTGGACGCCGATTTATGGTTATGTCGGATTGACGACGGTTTCTTTTTGTTCATTAAGCAGCCGCTCGCGCTGCATATTCTCGAACAAGGCTGTTACCGGACAAAACCGGGTAATCCCTTCGCCGACTTTCATGGCTCCAAGCAAGATGGCAAGCAAATACGATGTGCACCACGGCCGTCGGGCGAACCGAGCTGTCGCCCATGCGACGACAGTTAAGCCAAACGTAATGCGGATCAGCGCGTTCACAATGCCGATATTCGCCATTGGCATGTCCCTCCTCATATTTTTATTGTGAAAATCGCTTTCGTGCGTTAAAATGATTATATGGAACGATTAGGAAACAAGGGACGGGGTGTCAATGGGCGAACAACGCTACCGATGGAAGAGCAGTGAATTGCGCGAACAAGCAGCGGTGATTGATGGCAAACGATCGCCGACAAAAGTATTGGTGAACGCAACGTATTTGCATTCTTATTTCCGTGAATGGGTAAAAGGGAATATATGGATACATGGCGACCGTATTGTGTACGCCGGAGAGCGGCTTCCTGATCGCATCGATGAGTCATGCGAAATCATCGACTGCCGTGGGTATGTGCTCGTCCCCGGCTACATTGAGCCGCATGTTCATCCATTTCAATTATATAATCCCCATTCATTTGCACGTTATGCAGCAACGTACGGGACGACGACGCTGCTCAACGATAATTTATTTTTCCTTTTGCAGCTTGACGATGAAGAGGCGCTTTTATTTTTGCAAGAAATGAATGCGCTTCCAACATCCATGTATTGGTGGTGCCGATTTGACGGGCAAACGGAGCTAGAGCGCGAAGATGAGCAGATATCGAACGCCCGGATCAAACGGTGGTTGGATCAAGAAACGGTCCTTCAAGGCGGTGAGCTGACGTCATGGCCTAAGCTCGCAAGTGGCGACGATATCGTCCTTTACTGGATGCAAGAGGCGAAACGGCGGCGCCGTAAAATCGAGGGGCACTTTCCCGGTGCTTCAGAGAAAACGCTGGTGAAAATGGCGCTGTTTGGTGTAGACGGAGATCATGAGGCGATGACAGGAAAAGAAGTGCGTCTTCGCCTTTGGCACGGCTATACAGTCACGCTTCGCCATTCATCGATCCGTCCGGATTTGCCGGTGCTGCTTGAGGAAATGAAAGCGCTTGGCATTCGGTATTATGACAAGTGCTTATTGACGACCGACGGCTCGCCACCGGCCTTTTATGAAAACGGGGTAATGGATCAGCTGCTTCGCATCGTCATCGAGCATGGTGTGCCAGTTATCGATGCATACGCCATGGCGACGATTAATGCCGCCCGTCATTACGGCATTGAGCATCTTCACGGCAGCATCGCTACCGGCCGGATCGCGCACATCAACTTCTTGCGTTCGGCCCATGATCCAACGCCAGTACAGGTGCTCGCCAAGGGCGAATGGGTGAAGCGTGAAGGGGATTCGTCAGGCTCATGGCCGGCGCTGAAGTGGGAACAGTTTGGCATTCGTCCGCTTTCAGTGTCATGGGAGCTTGAATGGGACGATTTGCAATTTTCGATGCCGATGGGGTTGCGACTGGAAAATGCGGTGATTGTAAAGCCGTACTCCGTGTCGATTGATACGTCGCGCGACCGTTTAGGGCATGATCATGACGAATGCTTTTTAATGCTGCTTGACCGAAACGGCTGCTGGCGCGTCAACACAATGCTCAAAGGATTTTCATCAGCGCTCGGCGGGCTGGCGAGTTCGTATTCGAACACTGGCGATTTCATCTTAATTGGCAAACATAAAGAAGATATGATGCTTGCCTTCCGACGGATGAAGGATATCGGCGGCGGCATCGTACTCGTGGAGGACGGAAACGTTTTATTTGAGCTTCCGCTTCCGCTTAGCGGCATGACGTCTACCTTGGAGATGGAAACATTAATCAATGAGGAAAAGACATTTGTCCGCCTTTTGCGGGAGCGCGGGTATCATTTTGAGGATCCGGTATACTCGTTGTTCTTTTTACAGTCGACCCATTTGCCATACGTGCGCATCACCCAGCGCGGCATTTATGATGTCATGCACAAAACGGTACTCTTTCCTTCGATAATGCGGTAAAATAAAAAAGGAAAAGGTTGTGTGTCCATTGAAACATTGGCTGTTTGTCATCAGTTGCGCAGTGCTGTTACTAGGCGGCTGCACCGCCAAAAGCGAGCCGAAACCAACTGAACCGGCCAAGCCGAGTCCGGAGCAGCCATCCGAGTCTCCGGCAGAGGAGAAACAAATGTTTCCGCTGACCGGATTGCCAACGGAAGGAGATATCGATCAGCGGGTCGTCAGCGTGATGATCAACAACCATCCGAAGGCGCGTCCGCAGTCAGGCCTCCATCAGGCCGATATCGTATATGAGGTACTTGCCGAGGGGGACATCACCCGCTTTTTAGCGCTGTATCAAAGCGAGTTGCCTGAACGGGTTGGGCCGGTGCGGAGTGCACGTGAGTATTATATTGACTTGAGCGACGGCTACCATGCGCTTTACGTCTGCCACGGCTGGAGCCCGGAGGCAAAAACGCGGCTCGAGCAGGGGAACACCGATTATTTGAACGGGCTGTTTTACGACGGAACACTGTTTCAGCGCGTCTCATTCCGCAAGGCGCCGCACAACTCATACATTACATTTGCCAACATTGAAAAAGGGGCCGAACAAAACGGATACGTATGGACAGATGATATTGACCCGTTGCTGTTTCGCGACGATGAGCCGAGCGGAGAGCAGGTCGAGACGGTTCGTATTACCTATTCACATCGTGCGTATGCCCAAGTGGAATACCGATATGCACCGGAACAAAAAGGGTATTACCGATACAGCGGTGGTGAGCAAACGGTGGATTACGATACACATGAACCCGTCGTGGTGCAAAACGTTATGATCATCGCCGCTCGCCATCAAGTGATCGACAGCTACGGACGACGTGACATTGATTTCACTTCCGGTGGTCAGGGCTACTTGTTACAAAACGGCGTTATGCAGCCGATCGAATGGAAAAACGTCGATGGTCGGCTGTTGCCGTACCGCGACGGGGTTCCGGTCGGATTCGTGCCAGGAAAGACATGGATTAACATCGTTCCCGAACTGACGATTGTGGAATCAAAATAACAAAAAGTTGGATCAGACTGAAAACAATGGGCGAGGAACACGTCCTGAGTCGGCTTTCGGTGAAAGAGACACGGCCGCCCGACGGAGGGGACGTCCTCGTCCCAATGCAAGGGAAATGTAATAATATCTCCTGTATGTTTATCATTTTCTGTCAATAGGAAGATGATTCGAACGTATAAAGTCATGTTTCTGCTAAACAAAACAATTGGAATGCGCAGATGTCGCCAGATGGGCATACAACTTTTGCTTTATCGGAGGAACAAAAACATTACCAACAAGGTAGAACGTTTCTTGGTGATGAGGACATTTGAAAACGAATGACCCGACTCAAACAAGCGAAGGAATGTGCATGGCTCCGTCAATATTCAAGCAACATGAGGAAGCAGGGCAGCAAAGATGCGGCGACCGCCTACAAACACTTCTTTGGTAGGGGAGCGAAACATCCCAAATTCAAGAAGAAAAACAAACAAAGCAGCGGCTGATCAAGACACAGACATAATCACAAACAACCACGTCAAATGAGAGGAACAAATGTCTCCGAAGAAGTGAACGAACAAAAAGTTCGCTTAGATTCGGTTGGCGAAACGAGAAAGAATTTCGCAATACGAATCCGCGAACAGTGTTTGATAGATTGAAGAGATTTTTACGATTAGCGTGGAAGAAACCTAATAAAACACACCAACCATGTAGCGATGGAATCGAAATGGATTTCACTGCAGGTAGCAATGGGATGGTGTTTCCAAAGATCCATCAATCCACAAAGGCCACAAAGAGTGAAAAACGAATGAAGCGATAGCAAAGGAAGCTGTCGCGGAAATATGAAAGATAAAATTCAACAAGAAGGAGGTGCAATCCGTTACAGAAAACCGAAACACATAAAAACCTGACTTCCTTGTTCAGAAAGAGCGAAGAAGGCGGAAACAGATCCGACACAATGCCATCCACGTTAGCGAAAGCTAGGCTAGCGCATGTGGTCATGGAAGAATGGAACATAAGCGGATGCTGGAAAACAAGAAGTTGTCGGTATCCATTTGGACAGGCATTCCATTAGTTCAAACGACCAAATGGATACAAGTACGAATGGAACAGTATCCCTTTTCTGCTTGTCGGCTGCTTTGATCCGTCATCGAGAACATGCAGTCACTGCAGGGGTGTCAAAGTGAAGTAGTTTCTGTCTGAAAGAGTCTTTCGGTGCGATGATTGCGGATACGAAATCGACAAGGATTCAACGCAAATAGAAACTGAAAAAATGAGTGGAATCGATCACTGAGCACCGAACGTGGGTTGATTCATTGAGTGAGGAGTTGAAGCCTTCGGAGCGTCGCACCCACGAGAGTCGTTTCGGCAACATCGGGGCCATGAACAAGGAAGGAATAGAAGGGTTATACGTTTTCTGTAACGGAAACAAGCATGCAAATCGATAAACTGCGCGGCAAAGAGCTCGATCAACTGTTTAAAGCCATTTTGTCGCTGCGCGATATAGAGGAGTGCTACCGATTTTTCGATGATTTATGCACGGTGAATGAAATCCAAGCACTCGCTCAGCGCCTTGAGGTGGCGCGCATGTTGCGCGAAGGGTATACGTACCATAAAATCGAAACGGAAACCGGGGCGAGCACAGCGACGATTTCGCGCGTTAAGCGATGCCTCAATTACGGCAATGACGCGTACGCGATGGCACTTGACCGCATTAAAGAAGAAGAACGCCAGGCGGCTAACGAAGCATAACGCTTGGTGCTGCAAGGAGATTCCTTCCATCGGAAAAGGAACTCCTTTTCTTTTTGCGGATTTGTTATAATGGAACAATGGAGTAATGAGTGGAGGGATATTGTCATGGAAGAGATTCGCGCTTGGCGCCATGTGTTTAAACTAGACCCGAACAAGCCGATCGATGATGAGCGCCTTGAGCGCCTTTGTGAGTCTGGAACGGATGCTGTCATCGTTGGTGGAACGGATGGGGTGACGCTTGATGGTGTGCTCGATTTATTGGCTCGCATCCGTCGCTTCTCGGTGCCATGCGCGCTCGAAGTGACCGATATAGAAGCGTTGACGCCGGGATTTGATGCGTATCTCATCCCGATGGTGTTAAACAGTTGCCGTGTCGATTGGGTGATCGGCCGTCATCATGAGGCGGTGAAACAGTATGGCGATGTCATGAACTGGGATGAGATTTTCGCTGAGGGCTATTGCATTTTAAATGGAGAATGCAAAGCGGCAAAGCTGACAGAGGCTAATACAGCGCTTGATGACGATGATGTCGTGGCGTATGCTCGCCTCGCTGAGCATCTGTATAAGCTGCCGATCTTTTATCTTGAATATAGCGGTACGTACGGCAATCCGTCGTTAGTGGAAAAAGTGAAACGGGCGCTCAGCCGAACACAGCTCGTGTACGGCGGCGGCATCATGACGCCAGAACAAGCGGCCGAAATGGCTCGCTATGCCGATACGGTCGTCGTCGGCAACGCCGTTTACGATTCGTTTGAAAGCGCGTTGGCAACGGTGGAGGCGGTTAAGCGGATCGATGGCGAAAATGAGATCAGTGGTGTAAAATAGAACATATGTTTTATTGGTGGTGGAAACGATGAATTTTTTATCTGAAAAGTTGCTCGCTCATTTAAACAAGGAGCAGCAGGAGGCGGTCAAAACGACGGAAGGTCCGCTGCTCATTATGGCCGGGGCCGGGAGCGGGAAAACGCGTGTGTTGACACACCGAATCGCCTATTTAATGGCGGAAAAGCATGTTGCGCCGTGGAACATTTTGGCCATTACGTTTACGAACAAGGCGGCGCGCGAAATGCGAGAGCGTGTGCAGGCGCTCTTAGGTGGAGCGGCGGAAGACGTTTGGATTTCAACATTCCATTCGATGTGTGTCCGCATTTTACGCCGCGACATTGATCGCATCGGCATTAACCGCAATTTTTCGATCCTCGATCCAACCGACCAGCTTTCGGTGATCAAAGCAATTTTAAAAGAAAAGAACATCGATCCGAAAAAATTTGAGCCGCGGACGATTTTGGGCACGATTAGCGGGGCAAAAAACGATTTGCTCACGCCGGAGCAATTTGCGAAACGGGCGTCGACGTATTACGAAAAAATCGTCAGCGATGTGTATCAAGAATACCAGCAACGTCTTCTCCGCAATCATTCGCTTGACTTTGATGATTTGATCATGACGACGCTTCAGCTGTTTGACCGCGTGCCGGATGTGCTTCAATATTACCAATATAAATTCCAGTACATTCACATTGATGAGTATCAAGATACGAACCGTGCTCAATACACACTCGTGAAAAAACTTGCCGAACGGTTCCAAAACATTTGTGCCGTCGGAGACGCTGACCAGTCGATTTATCGGTGGCGCGGGGCAGATATCCAAAACATTTTATCGTTTGAGCGCGATTACCCGAACGCGAAAGTGATTTTACTCGAACAAAACTACCGTTCGACAAAGCGGATTTTACAAGCGGCGAACGAAGTGATCGAGCATAACGTCAACCGGAAGCCGAAACGGCTTTGGACAGAAAATCCGGAAGGGAAGCCAATCACCTATTACGAAGCGATGAACGAAGCAGATGAAGCGCAGTTTGTCGCTGGTCGCATTCAAGAGGCGATTGAGAGCGGGGCTCGCCGCTACAGTGATTTTGCGGTGTTATACCGCACGAACGCCCAGTCGCGTGTCATTGAGGAAATGTTGTTAAAAGCGAACATTCCGTACCAAATCGTCGGTGGCTTAAAGTTCTATGACCGGAAAGAAATTAAAGATATCCTTGCGTATTTGCGTGTCATTGCCAATCCGGATGACGATTTAAGTTTGCTTCGTATCATTAACGTGCCGAAGCGCGGCATTGGGGCCTCGACGATCGACAAACTCGTCCGCTATGCGGCTGAGCATGAGCTGTCGCTGTTTGAAGCGCTTGGGGAGCTCGAGATGATCGGCCTGAGCGCTAAGGCGACCGGGGCGCTCGCGGCGTTCCGCGGCCAGCTCGAGCAATGGACACAGCTGCAAGAATACGTCTCCGTTACCGAACTTGTTGAAGAAGTGCTCGACAAATCCGGCTATCGCGACATGCTGAAGGCGGAGCGGACGATTGAGGCACAAAGCCGCCTCGAGAACCTTGATGAGTTTCTATCGGTGACAAAGCATTTTGAAAACGCAAGTGATGATAAATCGCTCATCGCCTTTTTAACTGACTTGGCGCTTATCTCTGATTTGGACGAGCTAAACGGCAACGACCAAACGGAAGAGGGGGATGCGGTCGTTTTAATGACGCTTCACGCCGCCAAAGGGCTCGAGTTTCCGGTCGTCTTTTTGATTGGTATGGAGGAAGGCATCTTTCCACACAACCGTTCGCTCGATGACGAAGACGAGATGGAAGAAGAGCGACGGCTGGCGTACGTCGGCATCACCCGCGCGGAAGAAGAACTTGTGTTAACAAGCGCACAAATGCGGACGTTGTTTGGCAACATTCAAATGAACCCGCCGTCGCGCTTTTTAAATGAAATTCCGGCGCATTTGCTCGAGACGGTTTCACGCCGTCAAATGACCGCTTCACGTCCGGTCGTTTCACGCCCACAGGTAAACGGTGCTGTTGGGGTGTGGAAAGTTGGTGACCGGGCGAATCACCGGAAATGGGGAATCGGCACGGTCGTCAGTGTCCGTGGTGAAGGCGACGACCAAGAACTCGATATCGCTTTTCCGAGTCCGATCGGAATTAAGCGGCTGCTCGCTAAATTTGCGCCGATTGAGAAAGTGTAAGAAAGGAGAACGAGTGAACGTATGGACCGCCAACAAGCCAAACGGCGCGCGGCCGAGCTGCGCGAGCTGTTAAACCGCTACGGGTATGAATATTATGTGCTCGACCGGCCGTCCGTCCCGGATGCGGAGTATGACCGGCTTATGCAAGAGCTCATCGCTATTGAAAAACAGTATCCGGAGCTAAAAACGAGCGATTCGCCGACTCAGCGAATCGGCGGCCCGCCGCTTGAGGCGTTTCGCAAGGTGACGCATCGCGTCCCGATGATGAGCTTAGCAAACGCGTTTAACGAAGGCGATTTGCGTGATTTTGACCGCCGCGTTCGTCAAGAAGTGGGAGAGGCGGCGTATGTGTGTGAATTGAAAATCGACGGTCTTGCCGTCTCAGTTCGTTATGAAGACGGCTATTTCGTCCAAGGAGCGACGCGTGGCGACGGAACGACAGGGGAGGACATTACAGAAAATTTGAAGACGATCCGCTCGCTGCCGCTGCGCCTCAACGAGCCGGTGTCGCTGGAGGCGCGCGGCGAGGCGTTCATGCCGAAAGCGTCATTTTTACGCTTGAATGAAGAGCGCCAAGCGCGTGGTGAAGAACTGTTTGCCAATCCGCGCAACGCCGCGGCCGGTTCGCTCCGCCAGCTCGATCCGAAAGTGGCAGCTTCGCGCCAGCTCGATCTGTTTGTCTACGGCTTAGCCAATGCTGAGGAGCTGGGCATTGAGTCACATAGCGCGGCGCTCAGCTATTTGCAGTCGCTCGGGTTCAAAGTGAACCCGGAGCGACGGCGCTGTGCCACGATTGATGAAGTGATCGCATTTGTCAACGAGTGGAAAGAGAAGCGGCCGCAACTGCCGTATGAGATCGACGGCATCGTCATTAAAGTCGATTCGTTTGCCCAACAGCGGCAGCTCGGGGCGACAGCGAAAAGCCCACGTTGGGCGATCGCCTACAAATTCCCAGCCGAAGAAGTGGTCACCACGCTCATCGGCATCGAGGTGAATGTGGGTCGCACCGGCGCTGTCACTCCGACGGCAATCTTAGAGCCGGTTCGTGTCGCCGGCACGACCGTGCAGCGCGCCACTCTTCATAACGAAGATTTTATTCGTGAGAAAGATATTCGCATCGGCGATGCCGTCATTATTAAAAAGGCGGGCGATATCATCCCGGAAGTCGTCGGTGTCGTCGTCGATCGGCGCGACGGGGACGAAGTGCCGTTTACAATGCCGACGCATTGTCCGGAATGTGAAAGCGAACTCGTTCGTCTTGACGGGGAAGTGGCGCTCCGTTGCTTAAACCCGAAATGCCCGGCTCAGCTGCGTGAACGGCTCATTCACTTTGCGTCAAGGTCGGCAATGAACATAGAAGGGTTAGGAGAAAAAGTTGTTACCCAACTGTTTAACGCTGGCCTTGTCCATGATGTCGCCGATTTGTACCAGTTGACGAAAGAACAGCTTGTCGGGCTAGAACGGATGGGTGAAAAGTCGGCAGCGAATTTGCTTGCAGCGATTGAAGCGTCAAAGCAAAACTCGCTTGAGCGGCTGTTATTCGGCCTTGGTATCCGTTATGTCGGGGCGAAGGCGGCCCAGCTGTTGGCCGAACATTTCGAAACGATGGAGCGTCTCGAGGCAGCGACAAAAGACGAATTGATGGCCGTGCCGGAGATCGGGGAAAAAATGGCCGACTCGATTACCACTTATTTTTCTCAACCGGAAGCGGTTGAGTTGTTGAATGAGCTGCGCACCTATGGTGTCAATATGGCATACAAAGGACGGAAACGGACGGCTGAAACGCCAGCCTCATCGGTGCTGGCCGGCAAAACGGTCGTCCTGACCGGCAAACTTGCGTCGATGTCACGAAATGAAGCGAAAGAACAAATCGAGCGGCTCGGCGGTCGTGTCACCGGCAGCGTCAGCCGCAGCACCGACATCGTCATCGCCGGTGAAGATGCCGGTTCAAAGCTCGATAAAGCTCAGCAGCTTGGCATTGAGATTTGGGATGAAACACGATTTTTGCAAGAGATAAGCAGGGAGGAACAATGAAACGAATCTCGATCATTAGCAGCTTGGTTGCCTGCCGTTGGATAAAGCGGGCCCGAAAGCGGCTCGCCGTCCTCGGGCTCGCCTCCTTCTGTTTGTTGTCTGCGTGTGCGCCAAAATTTGACCAAGGCGAAGAAGTTGTGCAAAACAAAGGAAGCAAAGAGCAAGAAGCCGTCATTCCGAAATACAACATTTCTGACTCGTATTACCGTGTTGTCTTGCCGTTTAAACCGTCTGGGGCGCGTGGACAGGTTGTCGGCGATTTAAATACGCGACTGGATGTCGATGAATTTGAAACGGGACTCATGCGCTTGGCCTCTGAACAATTCCCCACGGACGATTACTTGTTCCAAGAGGGGCAATATTTGGACGGTAAAACGGTGAACAAGTGGCTCGAACGTAAGCGGACGAGCAACCAGCTAAAAGAAGAAAAAATGAAACCGGAAGACAACATCGGCTTAAACCCGCCGATTAGCGATACCGGAACGAACGAGCAAAAAAATAAACAAAGTCCGATTTATTTGGCGAGCATTTTGGAGCACGACTATTTGGTAAAAGTGGACAACGATAAGGTGAAACTCGGCGGTGTTGCCATTGGATTGGCGCTCAACTCCGTTCACTATTACTCGACTGAGCAAGGCTACCCACGCGAGGTGAAAATCAAAGATGATGTCATTGAACGGGAAGGAAAACAGATTGCCGCCGAGGTGCTAAAACGGCTGCGAAATATAAAAGGACTCGGCAGTGTACCGATCACGATTGCTTTATACAAGCAAGCACCGCGCTCGTCCGTTACTCCAGGACATTTTTTCGCTGTCACTCATGTGGATGAAGGGAGCAACACGATTGACAAGTGGGAAGCGGTGAACGAGGAATATTACTTATTCCCGTCCGATGAAGCGGAAAAAAATCACCGCGACGACTGGCTGAAATTCAATAATTTTAAATCAGACGTTGAGGACTTTTTCCCGAATTACACCGGCATCGTCGGCAAAGGGCTGTATGTCAACGATCAGCTCCAGAAGCTGACGATCAACATAACGATTCCGTTTTATGGTAAAACGGAAGTGATCGGTTTTACGCAATATGTCACCGGCTTAGTAATGGAGAAGTTCCCGGATTACATCACTGTCAACGTTTACATCTCTTCAACCGGCCAGCCAGAAAGTCTTATTGTACGTCAAGCGAAAGTAAACGAGCCGTTTGTGCATATTTATCGATGACGAACCAACCAGGGCACGACATCCTCTCCAGATCAGCTGGGGAGGATGTTTTGTTCATGTGAAGTTTTCGGATGATTGCTCAGGAACAGGGTGTGGCTTATTTAGCCGATAAACAATTCGAAACGGCTAAGGGGCTTTAGGTATGTAGGAATGACTGTGCGGTATCATGCAATGGTTCTGTTCCATCACGGTGTGATCCAATCCCGTCGCTTACCGATTGCGACGAATATGGGGGAAATTAGTGGAATTGGCACTTGGTTGGATGGATGACCAATTGGTAAAATGATGGTTAGAAGACGGTTTTTGGCATTGGAAGGCAACAGCTGCCTTTGTCATGCTTGTGTCAAAAAGGGGCGATCGCTTGTCCCGAAAATACGCGGGTAAAGGTGTGGATATAAAATGAAAGCAATTTGTGTATTTTGTGGATCAAGCTATGGACAGAACAGCAAATATAAAGAAGCAGCGCAGGAGCTTGGGATGTTTTTAGCTCGCCGCGGCATTACGCTGATTTACGGCGGAGGAAAGGCTGGGCTGATGGGAGAGGTGGCCGAGGCAGTGCTAGGCCATCAAGGGCATGTCGTCGGGATCATTCCACAGTTTTTGAAAGATCGAGAAGTAGCTCATGATCGGTTGAGCGAGTTGGTCGTCGTCGATACAATGCATACGCGCAAGGCGAAAATGAACGAAGCAGCCGACGGGTTTATCGCCCTGCCTGGAGGATATGGAACGTACGAAGAGCTGTTTGAAGTGCTGTCGTGGTCTCGCGTCGGCCTTCACCAAAAACCGATCGGCCTGCTCAATGTGGACGGCTTTTTTGACCCGCTCCTCGACTTGCTTCGGCACACGGTTCAACAAGGATTTGCCGCCCCACAAGATCTCGAGCTGATCGTGAGTGCCGGGGATGTTCCGACGCTATATGAGCGGATGAGCATGTTCCGCCATCGTCGTGGGCAGCGATGATGGCGGGGTGGTTTGCCGCTAAGTCTTTAAGCCGGCGAATTGTTTACTTCATATGCGGCGCAGATGCCGGATTCAATGGCTCCTTGAATCCAGCCATGGTGCGTGGAAGTATGTTCCCCAGCAAAATGAACCCTTCCTTCGGGGGTAGCAATATAGGGGGAAATCTCTGTTATTTGATTCGGCTTCATCAGTGTAAAGGCGCCGCCCGAGTATGGATAGCGTACCCAGCTATGACTTGTTCCGGTTTCAAATTCGCGGTACACTTGTTCACCATGGAGGACGGCTAAGTTTTTTAACGTGTATTCGAGCCGCTCTTCAGCGCTTAAGCTGTCCCACGGGATCGTATCGTCTTCCCACGTATAGCTGGCCAATACGACGCCTGGTCCAGTCGTGCCGATGCCTTGGCTTGGATATTGGGTGTAGCGAATTGGCAAATCGGACACTGTTCGTCCCCCGAACAAGCCTTCTTTTTCCCAAAAACGTGTTTTAAACTGGATGCCGGTTTTCGTTGAACCGACATAATGAAGTTCGCGAATGGCTTTTCGTTTATTCTCGGAAAACGAATGGCGTGGTTCAATGTCGACAAATTGCAAAATCGAAAACGGGATGGTGACGATCACTCGATCGGCTGTGATTTGAAATGGCTGAAGAATTTTTGTATGGATCGCATGAATGGTGACACTGTTTTTGTTTTGGACAATTTTTTGCACTTTATGGCTAAAGAGCAGCTCATCCTTCAGTTGCGGCAAAAAGGCCTTTGGAAGCCGATCGTTGCCGCCAACAATTTTATAAAAGCGCATGTTCGGTGTAAACAATGTCATCAGTTCGCGCAACAGCCCAAGAAACGACAATTCCGGGAATCCTTCGAGCGAGAGGACCGCTTTGATCATATCGATAGCACCTACCGATAGCCTTAGGCCGAACGGGTTGTAACGCAAATAGGTGTCAAACGAGTAGCGGTCGAGCTGTTCGATGACAATCGGCCAATGTTTCTCTGGGTTTTGTTCAATGAATTGAATGACTGGGCGAACCGCCATTTGCAATAGTTCGGAAGCCGTTTTGCCTCGTTCATAGGAAGCGATGGGAAAGCCAAAGAGGTCGGGATGTCGTTCGTATTCGCTAAGGCGCGCTTTGATACCGCGAAAATACAAAATGTCGCGCGGAGTGCTGTTGACAAAAGGGTGGATCGGCAAGTTGAACTTTTGGATGTATTCCAACGTCAAGCGGTGGGTGTGTGGAATGCGCATCGCGCCCGCTTCGAAATACTGGTCATCGCGAAAGTCGGATCGGATCGTGTAGATTCGGCCGCCGACCCGCTCAGATGCCTCAAGAATGGTGACGAGATGGCCCGCCTGTTTCAGCAGTGATGCCGCCACAAGCCCGGCCATGCCAGCACCGATAACGACGATCTTTTTCGGTATGGATGTTTTCTTTAACCCGTTTCGAATAATCGAGATCATCGTCTCCATGGGCAGTCTCGGAGAAATATAGGGATGCGCCACGTGTCAATCCCCCTTTGCCATTTTCACTACATTTGGATGAAACTACGGTTATTCCATCCTATTCAGCAGCAAAGGGGGATATGTGAAAAGCATCTGTCACGATTCAGAAACGATATACGTCCCTCCAGCTAGCTCGAAGCGGCGCCTTGGCTGAATGCCGGCGATCCGACATAAAAATGGCCTTGTTGACGGGCGATCGTCGGCTTTGTAAAAGCGGAGAGCGATGCCGCCAACGGTTAGCTCCGCATATGTTCCCTCTTCATCGTGCCTAACCTCGGGTACCGGCAAGCCAAACAGCCGGCGGTAGCCGTCGATGGCGCGATCGAGATCGAGCGTATAGAGGCTAATCGACGACAAAGAAGGGGAACCGATCGGGTGGCGCATCAGCGGCGCCAATTCATTCATCCGCATGTCGTCGCTGTCGCCCCATTCGATGAAAAACGGGTAACGGAACGCGCCGCCTGTGTCGTCTTCAAGAAACAGCATTGACCACGTGAGCAACTTGCCGTCATCGCGCTGGCGACTGCCAGGGAACGGCCCGATTGGGGTGAATCCTTTGTTCCGTAGCTGCTTTGTCAATGATTCGATATCGTTCGTCCGGAACGCTAATTGAGAAAAGCCACTTCCCTCTTGGCTGTCGGCGACAAGCTGGGTGATGAGCGGATTTCCGCATGTGTTCGCCGTCTGCATGTCAGCGATGCCGATCCATTCAATGTAGCAGAGCGGTTTGAAATAGCACAATGCGTTATACGTTCCCCATGACAAATGGCGGCCGCCATGGGAGGCCGTAAACCCTAATTGCTCAAACGCTGCTTTCGCTTGTTCGGGGCGCTCGGTTAAATGAACGAGATGGTCAAACGCGATATTCATGGCATTGGGCTCCTTTCCTATATGAAAATGGATCAGTAGGACAGCACTTCTTTTCGTTTGACAGATGATGCATTCGTTATCGACCGTACGGTGGGCGATGAAATCTAAGTCCAACTGGATGTCTTCGATTTGAGGCCAATGATTCGGCACGGGAATCTATGTTTTGTTCGAGGTGGTTTCTAAACCGAGAAGGTTCCCACCTTCACGCATGAGCACAAGTGGAAGATGAATCGGAGCCTTTCACCAAGCGTGGAACGTATAAGGATGTCTTGGTTGACAGCCTGCTGTGGCGAGCATTCTCAAGCATCTCCCATCTTTAAGTGTAAACGTAGGTGGGAGAGTGTTCAATTCTAATGAAGCGCTTTCTCGTAAGGCGATGTGCATCAGCTGCAAGAGCATCGGTTCCCTCTTGGCGATGAAGAAAGGGCGGAAACGATGCTGTGCCATTCTTTTCCCCAGCGTGAAGCAAACCTTGGTGTTGACGCCGTTATTATTCCAAGCGGATCTCTTGTTGTTTCTCACGCATTTCTGACTGTTCCGGCTGAATGGCGATTTATTGCCGCTCGAGTTGTTTTTGTTGATAAACTGACGCAATGGGACGTCCATCGTGTTCAGGCTGTCGAGCGCTTAGGCAAAAGCGATGTTTCGTTCATCGTTACAAGTTCCTTTTTATCAGTTATGGCGTATATGTTCGTGTATGTCCCATTGACAACCACTCAAATTGGTCCGGAATGTTGCTTTATTTCCTTAAATTTTGGTATCATCATAGTATTGTGGAAGGTCGACCATGTCGGAGGTGAATACGATGTCGCGAATTTCGATTGAACAAGTAAAACATGTCGCGGATTTAGCGCGGTTAGCGATGACGGATGAGGAGGCAGAACTGTTTACGAAACAGCTTGACGCCATCATTACGTTTGCCGAGCAGTTGAATGAGCTGGATACGGAAAATGTACCGCCGACATCGCACGTGCTCGATATGAGAAACGTGATGCGCGAAGATGAGCCGGAGCCTGGACTGCCGCGCGAAGAAGTGTTGAAAAACGCGCCGGATCAGCAAGACGGCCAATTCCGTGTACCAGCCATTTTAGAGTAAGGAGGGGGATTTATGTCGCTCTTTGACCATACGGTGTCCGAATTACATACGTTATTGCAGAAAAAAGAAGTGTCCATTTCGGATTTAGTTGATGAATCATACCGCCGCATCGGCGAAGTGGAAGAAAAAGTACAAGCGTTTTTAACGTTAAACGAAGAACAAGCGCGGGCGAAAGCGAAAGAGCTTGACGACAAGCTGGCGAAAGGCGAGGAAACAAACCCGCTGTTTGGCTTGCCGATCGGCATTAAAGACAACATTGTCACCAAAGGACTGCGCACGACATGTGCCAGCAAAATTTTATATAACTTTGATCCGATTTATGATGCGACCGTTATGGAACGGCTGAATGCTGCGGGCGCGATTACGATCGGGAAGCTGAACATGGACGAGTTTGCCATGGGTTCGTCGACGGAAAACTCCGGGTTCCAGCTGACGCGCAACCCATGGGATTTGGAGCGCGTTCCAGGCGGTTCAAGCGGCGGTTCGGCCGCGGCAGTGGCGGCAGGCGAAGTGCCGTTTTCGCTAGGATCAGATACGGGTGGTTCGATCCGCCAGCCAGCAGCGTTTTGCGGAGTTGTCGGATTGAAGCCGACGTACGGTCGCGTGTCGCGTTTCGGGCTCGTCGCGTTTGCGTCGTCGCTTGACCAAATTGGTCCGATTACGCGCACGGTAGAAGATAATGCATATTTGTTGCAAGTGATCGCTGGCGTTGACCCGATGGATTCGACGTCGGCGAATATTGACGTGCCAAACTACGTTGAGGCGTTAACAGGCGATATCAAAGGGTTGAAAATCGCTGTGCCAAAAGAATATTTAGGCGAAGGCGTCGCCGAAGAAGTACGCCAGTCGGTGCTTGCGGCACTCAGTGTGCTGGAGAAGCTTGGAGCGACATGGGAAGAAGTGTCGCTGCCACATTCGAAATATGCCTTGGCGACGTACTATTTGCTTGCTTCGTCGGAAGCATCTGCCAACCTTGCCCGCTTTGACGGTGTCCGCTACGGCTACCGGACGGACAATGCGAAAAACTTGATCGATATGTACAAACAAACGCGGAGCGAAGGGTTCGGCAGCGAAGTCAAACGCCGTATTATGCTTGGGACGTTTGCCTTAAGCTCGGGCTATTACGATGCGTATTACAAAAAGGCACAAAAAGTGCGGACGTTAATTAAACGCGACTTTGAAAATGTCTTTGAACAATACGATGTCATCATCGGTCCGACGACGCCGACGCCAGCGTTTAAAATCGGCGAGAAAACGAGCGATCCGCTGACCATGTATATGAACGATATTTTAACGATTCCGGTCAACCTTGCGGGTGTACCGGCGATTTCTGTGCCGTGCGGCTTTGTTGATGGCTTGCCGGTCGGCTTGCAAATTATCGGCAAGCATTTTGATGAAAGCACGGTCTACCGTGTCGCTCACGCCTTTGAACAAGCGACCGATTACCATAAGCAAAAACCGGTGTTATAAGGGGGGATAGACGATGAATTTTGAAACGGTCATCGGACTTGAGGTGCACGTCGAGCTGAAAACAAAATCGAAAATTTTCTCAAGCAGCCCGAACGCATTCGGTGCGCCCCCGAATACGCAAACGAACGTCATCGATTTAGGGTATCCGGGTGTGCTGCCGGTCTTGAACCGGCAAGCGGTCGAGTTTGCGATGAAGGCGGCGATGGCGTTAAACTGCGAAATCGCGACCGAGACAAAATTTGACCGCAAAAACTATTTTTATCCGGACAACCCGAAGGCGTACCAAATTTCGCAATACGACCAACCGCTTGGCAAAAACGGTTGGATTGAAATTGAAGTGAACGGGAAAAAGAAAAAAATCGGCATCACCCGCATCCATCTCGAGGAAGATGCCGGTAAATTGATGCATACAGGCGACGGCTATTCGCTTGTTGACTTTAACCGTCAAGGGACGCCACTTATTGAGATCGTCTCCGAGCCGGACATCCGCTCGCCGGAAGAAGCGTACGCCTACTTGGAAAAATTAAAAGCGATCATCCAATATACCGGCGTTTCCGACTGCAAAATGGAAGAAGGGTCGCTTCGCTGCGACGCCAATATTTCGCTTCGCCCGCTCGGTTCGGACAAGTTCGGTACAAAAACGGAATTGAAAAACCTCAACTCATTCAACTTCGTCCGCATGGGGCTCGAGTACGAGGCGAAACGGCAAGAGAAAATTTTGCTCTCCGGTGGCGTCATCCGTCAAGAAACGCGGCGGTTTGACGAAGCGACGAAAACGACCGTTTTGATGCGCGTCAAAGAAGGTTCGGAAGACTACCGTTACTTCCCAGAGCCGGATTTGGTCATGCTTTACATTGACGACGAATGGAAAGAGCGCGTCCGCGCCTCGATTCCGGAGCTGCCGGACGCCCGCCGGAAGCGGTATGTCGAAGAGTGGGGCTTGCCAGAATATGACGCCAAAGTGCTCACACTGACAAAAGAAATGGCCGACTTCTTTGAAGCGACCGTTGCGAACGGCGCTGATCCGAAACTGGCGTCGAACTGGCTCATGGTAGAAGTATCCGGTTACTTAAACTCCGAACAAAAAGAGCTTCATGACATCGCCTTGACGCCGGAAAGTCTAGCTGGGATGATCAAGCTCATCCAAAACGGCACGATTTCGTCGAAAATCGCGAAAAAAGTGTTTAAAGAGCTCGTTGAACACGGCGGCGATCCAGAGAAAATCGTCAAAGAAAAAGGGCTTGTGCAAATTTCCGACGAAGGAGCGCTGCGCAAAATCGTGCTAGAAGTGCTAGATGCCAACCCGCAGTCGGTGGAAGACTATAAAAACGGTAAAGACCGTGCGCTCGGCTTCCTCGTTGGCCAAGTGATGAAAGCAACGAAAGGGCAAGCGAACCCGCCGCTTGTCAACAAGCTGCTTGTTGAAGAAATCAATAAGCGATAAATCAAAAGACAAGGCTGCTGACCGGCAGCCTTGTCTTTTTATTTTATTTTTTAGACTTTTAAAAAAATACAATTGACATCCCTCAATGGAAATGATAGATTTTTAGACAAAACCAACTGAATTAGTTGGATATAGACATCAAGAGGAGCGAGAGAGGAAGAATCAAAACAGAGAGGGATGAGAACGATGAGTGAAGAACGTGCATTCCGCCCAGAGACGCTCGCCATTCATGCGGGGCAACAACCGGATGCAGAAACAGGTTCGCGAGCGGTACCGATTTATCAAACGAGTTCGTATGTATTCCGTGACAGTGAGCACGCGGCCAATTTGTTTGGATTGAAAGAGGAAGGATACATTTATACGCGTATTATGAACCCGACGAACGATGTGCTTGAAAAGCGAATCGCGGCGTTAGAAGGCGGCGTTGGAGCGCTGGCGCTGTCATCGGGGCAGGCGGCAGTGTTTTATTCGCTCATCAACATCGCCTCGGCGGGTGATGAAATTGTATCGTCTTCGTCCATTTACGGCGGCACATACAACTTGTTCGCCCATACGCTGCGCAAATTTGGCATTACGGTGAAGTTTGTTGACTCGTCTGATCCGGAAAACTTTGAGAAGGCCATTACTGGCAAAACGAAAGCAGTGTTTGCTGAAACGATCGGCAACCCGAAAAACGATGTGCTCGACATTGAAGCGGTAGCTGATATCGCTCATCGCCACGGTATTCCGCTCATCGTTGATAACACGGTTGCCAGCCCGTACCTGCTGCGGCCGATTGAGTTTGGCGCTGATATCGTTGTCCATTCGGCGACAAAGTTTATCGGCGGGCACGGCAATTCGATCGGCGGTGTCATTGTCGACAGCGGCAAGTTTGACTGGAAAGGAAGCGGCAAGTTTCCGGAGTTCACCGAACCTGATCCGAGTTATCATGGTTTGGTGTATGTCGATGCTGTTGGGGAAGCAGCGTATATCACGAAAGCGCGTATTCAGCTGTTGCGCGACTTAGGGGCAGCGCTGTCGCCGTTTAATGCGTTTTTGCTTTTGCAAGGATTAGAGACGCTTCATTTACGGATGCAGCGTCATAGCGAAAATGCGCTCGCTGTTGCTAAGTTTTTGGAAGAGGAAGAAGCCGTCGAATCCGTCAGCTATCCAGGGCTTCCAAGCCATCCGTCACATGAACTCGCGAAAAAGTATTTGCCAAACGGGCAAGGTGCGATCGTTACGTTTGAAATCAAAGGTGGCGTCGAAGCCGGGAAAAAATTGATCGACTCGGTGAAGCTGTTCTCGCATTTGGCCAACATCGGTGATTCGAAATCGCTCATCATCCACCCAGCCAGCACGACGCACGAGCAGCTGACCCCGGAAGAACAGCTGTCCGCCGGTGTCACCCCAGGTCTTGTTCGCCTGTCTGTCGGCACGGAGTCGATCGACGACATTTTAGAAGACTTACGCCAAGCCATTCGCCAAAGCCAAACCGTGGCGGTGAAGTAGTGGGCATCAACAGATGCGTATACAACACTACCATGAAATTTAGGGATTGAGAAGTGAGGGCTGAACTAAAACGCACGCGCGTTTTGGATCAGCCCTGCTTTTTTACTCCCAAAGAAGAATTGAGCTCATTCTAGTCGGATAGCGACTGCCATCAAAAGAAAGATGCCTTTTTTATATGGAAAGAGGATAGATCATTGACACACTTGTGGTGTAGAAATTCGTGAGGGGTGTGCTCATTTTAAACGTGCAACTGTACGAAGTGCAGATCTAATGTTCATTGAATAATCAAATGGAAGTGATTGAGCGAACCGAATAGTGCCCTGTATTTGAAAAGAATGAGGAGCGCTTTCGTGTAGCGGTCTTCCTCGTTACGTCAACTGCACCATCCTGATCTTGAACAAGCAAGTCGTCATGTAGAAGATGTTGTGTATTTTGCCAATAACCTTTTGAGATAGTCTCGTATACACAATAAATTTAAAGAACATTATAAAAAATATATACAAATACACCCGTGGTGCTAGATAAAATCTCAAGACATAAAAACAGCCCTTGCATGAGGATCTCCTTTAAAATGAAAGTGCGAACAAACATCCAAAAGGAGAAGTCCCATGCAAGAGCACTTTCATTTTACAATAGACCAAGCAAAAATTCAAAAGCAATATGCCGCGATCTTATTCTTTGTATCAGAACAATTGCCTTGTATCCAGATGTATTTACAACGTCGAAATTGTCATTTGTTGAAGCAAGAGGATGAGGTCATCATCGCCGTCCATGTTCTTGGAAAGTTGTTAGGTTTTACATCCGAACGAGCTTGGCACCGATTTGTGATCGGAAACTTATTTTCGAAAGATTTATTTCCTGAACGCTCTCGATATAACCGTCGTTGTCGAAATCTTGGCTTTGCCGTCAAATGGATCCGATATCAACTAGCCAAACGTGGACAACATCACGCTTATGCGGTGGTGGATAGCTTACCCATTGAACTCTGCCACCACGCACGAATGTATCGCGTCAAACGATTTCAAGGAATCGCAGATATTGGGTATTGTGCATCCA